>Ga0114996_10000007_pt1 | contig 283850 bp, 241 predicted proteins | sample ArcticOcean_MG_C_4_FD_87039 | JGI IMG/M metagenome (GOLD analysis project Ga0114996, IMG submission 87039) | Marine microbial communities from western Arctic Ocean - ArcticOcean_MG_CB4_134 | ecosystem: Environmental > Aquatic > Marine > Oceanic | place: Arctic Ocean: Canada Basin | collected...
AGATTTGACTGGAAGCCTTGGTAGGCGTGGGTCATCGCGCCTGTGGTCCTCAAGGGGGGCACTGAACATCTAGCCCCTAGCCCCTCCGTGGCACCCAGCCACACCCAGCTATCCCGCAGTTTTGCGCGTCCTGAGTTGCGGGTCTGAGTGGATCAGGGCAGGATCAGGGCATGCGCCAGCTACTCTCTGACATCGCACTGGTCTCGGTTCAGGGGGGCACGTCACTCATGCTGATGATGACCCTGGGGATTCTCCTCCTTCGGTAGGGTCAGGGCCGCGGTGCGGGCACGTGGGACGACACGGCGGCTTTCTCTACCTCCGCCAGATACCTATACCGTCCTCATAGCTGATCTCAGTCCCCAACGGCCTCGATAGCTCCGCGAGGTGGGCGATGATCTTTCGCCCTAGCTCAGGCGGGGCGAGTCGGGGGGTCCCCCGTTGCGACCGAGGCTGCTTCCAGCCGAGTTCGACGGGGTAGAAGCGAATCTCAGAGGCTTCTGTGCCCTGGAAGGTCACGACGGCCACTACGCTTTCGTACCACTCCGCTCCCGTCGGGAAGCCCGTGGTCGCCTCGCCATGCTCGTCGACCCGGAAGCGGCTGTCGTAGATCTCGGACGCCAACTGGTCGAGCGGGATTCCGTAACGGTCGCGCTGATCCGAAGGCATCGGGTCGATCGTCTCGTTTTGGAAGACGAAGTTGCCCAGCGAGTAGAAGATCGGGCGACCCTGGTAGATCTCGACGCCCCGCAGTTGATGCGGCCCGTGAATGATGAACGCGCTCGCCCCGGCGTCGATGGCCTGATGCGTGAAGTCCACCATCCACTCGGGCGGCGTGACGGATGCGTTGCCGGGCTCGTGCGAATGGCTGTTCACAATCACGTAGTCAGCCTGATCCGTCGCGTTGCGCACCTCATGCAGAACTCGGTCGCGATCTGTTTCGTTGAGGGTCACGACCACCCGATCGACCGATCCTGGAAACACTGTCGCGCCGAACACCCGCAGCGGAGCAGATACGGTTTGAGGAGCCGTCCCGCCTTGCGACTGGGCGGCTGCGCGAAGCGCATCCATGGTGGCAGGCGCGCCTTCATTGCGCCGGTTGAGGCGCAGTGCGTTGATGCCTGGCCGCCCCCGGACCTCGGGTCCCGCGCGTCCGGCTCGTGACATGGGTGTGTGCGTCGATGCCATGCCGATGAGCGCCACTCGTCCTCGTCCGGTGTCCAGGTATCCGGGTCGACTGGCCCAGGCGAGGTTCTCGCCTGTCCCGGCGTGAACGAGTCCCATTTCGTCCATGAGTCGATTCGTGACCCGCATGCCTTCCACGCCGTAGTCTGTCGTGTGGTTGTTGGCGCGGTTGAAGATGTTGAAGCCCATGCCAACTAGGTCTTCCAGCGTCTCAGGGGGCCCGACCTCGTAGTTGCCACCGTTCTCCGCGGCCGGCCAACCGCTGAAGTCCTGCAGCCGGAAGATCGACTGCTCGAGGTTCATGAATGCCGCGTCCGCGGCCCGAATGATATTGGCCATGTCATGGAAGGCCGGGTCACCCGGGTGGTCGAACGGAGAGAGGCGACGGTTCATGATCGCGTCCCCGACCGCCGCGAGCGTCCAACTCGTGCCTTCCTCTATGGGCGAGAGAGTCTGTGCTTGGAGCGGTGCGGCAGACGCGAGCGAGGCGGCAAGGGCAAGCAGGGCGACCGAGCGCATGAGGTTCTCCGGGACGAGGTCAATTGACTCACGTATAGGTTGCTGGTCGCCCTCAGGCCAGCGCAGGCCGCCATTCCAATCAGTGCTTCGACAAGAAGATCCAGCTGTGGCAAGCGCGTGAAGACGTTCGGTGCGATGCGCGCGCCCTGAACCGCCGTTGTGAGACCTGCTGACTTCCCGCAGGTTGGCAGCCTCGAGCAAGTCACGGGTCCGACTCCAGCGGACCGGGATCCAGGAGGTCGATCGATGCTGTTCCGCGCCACTTTGTCCGATTGGATGCTGAAGAGCTGCGCGACGGCGTCGTTCGGTGCTCTGATTGTGCTCGCCTCCCTTCCTGCGCCGGCGCAGGGCCAATCGGCCCCCCCACCCGAAACGGTGCCGAAGCTCACCCTCGATCGGCTGTACTCGCTGCCGAACCTCATAGGGACCTCACCTAAAGGGTTCGCGTGGTCGGCCGATGGGGATCACGTGGCGTTCCTGTGGAACGACGAGGGCCGAAACCTCCACGACGTGTGGGTGCTCGACGTGAGGGACCCGGGGGCCGAGCCGCAGCGAGTGACGCGGGTGCCACAGGTCGATGCTTCACCCGCCGACCTCGCCGACGCGCTCGCCGTTGCAGAAGCCACGGTGCGGACTGAGGGCGACCGAGGCGTGAGTTCCGTCCTCTGGCACCCGGACGGAGAACAGCTGCTCTTCAGCAGAAGCGGTGATCTCTGGCTCGTTACCCCCGGCTCAGAACCAGGCCGGGTGACCGAGACGCCCGTGGGGGAGGCGCAGGTGGCGTTCTCCCCTGACGGGAACAGTCTGGCGTTCCTCAGGGGAGGAGATCTCTGGCTCGCTCCGGTTGCCGATCTAACGTCGGACGCAGTGCGTAGGACGAACATCGCGGGCACCGGCGTGCGGCTATCCAGCTACAAATGGTCTCCGGACGGATCGAAGATCGCGGTGCTCGAGGTGAACGATCGTGATGTGGCCGTGCGAGGTATCCCTGACTACTTGAGTGAGGAGACCCGTCTGGTCGAGATCAGGAGAGCCTACCCTGGGGAGGCGGCGGGCGGGCAGCGACTCGGTCTCGTCGACGTGTCACGGAGTGGTTCCGGTGCTGACGACATCCAATGGATCGGCATGGGCGAGGGAGTGGGAGAGGGCGGTGAGCCGGACATGCTGCTGGACTACGACTGGGCGCCGGACGGTGACTGGCTCGCCATCGATACCAGCGATCTCACTGCGAAGGATCGTCGGATCTTCGTTATGGACGTCCGGAGTGATGCGGCCGCCGCGACGCTCCACGTGCGTGAGCAGGAGCCGCTCAACGAGACGTTTTACTTCTGGCGCATCGCGTGGTCGACGGACTCACGGATGCTCTACTACCTCTCGGATCGTGAGCAGGACTATCACGTGTGGTCGGTCGTGCCGTCGGACCCAATGGCCGCTCCCGTTCAACTCACCCAGGGCCCTTGGGCGGTCGCCTCGATGCATCCGGTGGAAGACGGGTTGATCGCGGTGGGCAATCGAGGAAATGCGGAGGAGCGACACCTCTTCCGAGTACAGAATCGTGGGGGCGAGCCCGCGCCGCTTACGGAACGACCGGGCACCCACACGCCTGTGATATCGCCCGACGGACGCTACGCCGCCGTCGCGTTCTCGAGCGACGACACCCCGCCCGAACTCCTGCTCACCGCGCTGGGCTCGGAGCGGAGTGAGCGCCGGATCACTCAGTCACCGGTGGATGACTTCTCAGACTATCGGTGGGTCGTGCCCGAGTACGTCACGTTCCGTAGCCATGTAGATGGGACCACGCTCCACGGCCGCCTCACGTTGCCGCCCGACTTCGATCCGACGCGCAGCTATCCGGCCATTCTCGGCTCGGTCTACACCGAGAGCGTGCGCAATCAGTGGGGCGGACGGACGGCACACCCAACGTGGGGCCTGGATCAGTACCTCGCCCAAGAGGGATATATCCTGCTCAACATCGACATGCGTGGCAGCTGGGGTCGAGGCCGGGAGCATCGCAGGGGGATTCGTCTCGACTACGGCGGCATGGACATTGAGGACCTAGAAAGCGGCGTGAACTTCCTAGGCACCCTCGGATACGTGGACATGGACCGTGTCGGCCTGTGGGGATCCAGCTACGGGGGACTCATGACGGCTATGTCGCTCTTTCGGAAACCCGGGCTATACGCTGCGGGGGTCGCGGGGGCGCCGGCGACGAGCGTGTATCATGCGCTCATGGGTCAGATGGCGGTGATGCTGGCACCCGAGGACTCTCCTGCCGAGTACATCGACTCTTCGCCGTTCATGCATGCCGCGGGGTTGGAGGATCCATTGATGATTATCCACGGCATGCGAGATCGCGTCGTCCTCTTCAAGGACTCGATCACGCTCGTGCAGCGGCTGCTGATGCTGGGCAAAGACGTCGATCTCGTCGCGCTTCCGAACTCTGGACACGGCTGGGACAACGAGAGCCTGGTGCAGACGCGCTTCGCCTTTAAGAAGCTGGTCGACTTCTTCAACCTCCACCTCGGGGAGCCGGGATCATGACGCGCACTTTGGCTGTGACAGCGACGCTGCTGATGACCGGATTCGTGCTGGTGGGAGATGCCCAAGCACAGTCGGACGCTGGATGGGACGATCTCGTAGCACTCGATTCCGAGCTCAGTACCCTCAGGCGGCCGCACAGGCAGAATGGGGTGCCGCAGTTCGGTCCCGGCGCCATGGCATCGCGAGCCCAGTCCATCACGGATGTTCAAGCCGGCCTAGCGTCGCTGGACGCGACGAACTGGTCAGTGTCCGGAAAGGTCGACTACCTGCTCGTGTGGGCGAAAGCGAACGGAATGGAGTTTGAGCATCGCGTGACCCGTCCTTGGCAAAGGGACCCAATCCTGTATCTGGACCAGGTCAGGCGTGTGCCGTATATCGACCTGCCGCTCACGGGTGAGGCCGCGAGCCGATGGCGCGAGTCCCTCGAAGCCGTTCCTGAGCTCCTCCGGCAGGCGGAGGCGAACCTCGACGATGCGTCCGGCGAACTCGCGGGTCTGGCAATGTTCCATCTCGACAACTTCGACGGCGTGGGGCAGGGGCAGCCGTATCGCGACGAGCCTCCCGGCGGGACCATCGCCTGGTTTGCGGATTTGTGTGAGCGCGTCGGAGAGTCTCAATCCCAGGATGCCCCAGCTTGTGAGGCCGCCCTCGAAGCGGTCGTCGGTTACCGGGATTGGCTCGTGGCGGAGCGGCCAGGTATGCGTTCCTCGGCCGGCATTGGGAGCGACAACCTGGAGTGGTACTTCCGCAACGTGCGGCTGCTGCCGTATGGCGTGACCGACATCGTGCTGCTCGGGGAGCGGGAGTTCCACAGATACCGTGCCGCGTACGAGATCGTGCGCAACCGAAACGCTCGTCTTCCTGAACTCGAACTGACGCGTTCGGCGGAGCAGCACGAGGCGCGGACACGGGAGGCCGAACGCCAAACCCTTGCTCTGATTCGCGAGCAAGAGCTACTGACCCTCCCGGACGACCTCCCTGACGCTTTCGATTCGGACACGTTCTGGAGCCCGCGGGCTCTGACCGATCGCCACTTCTGGGAAGAACTGCAGTTCCGCAACGCGCTCAACAACCACATCCATGCTTCAGTGCCTGGACACCGGTTCGACGGGCTGTTGGCGAGGGCAGTCGAGAATCCCATTCGGCGCGGTTACGGTGACAGCTCTCGAGCGGAGGGCTGGGCTACGTACATCGAGGAGATGTTCGTGCTGGCGGGGCTCACCCGCGACGTGCCGCGAGCAGACGAGCTCTTCTATGCGGCGCTTATGAAGCGCGCGAGCCGGATCTATGCTGAGGCGAGTATGCACGCCGGCAACTTCAGCCTGGACGAGGCGAACCGCTACATGATCGACTTCGTACCGTACATGGAGGAAGACCTCGGTCGCTACGACCTGGAGGGATATTTGCGTCGGCCTGGGTCAGGCAGCGGATATATGATCGGAAAAATCCAGCTTGAGAAGATGCTGTCCGAGGAGGCTTTGGAACTCGGCGACGAGTTCAAGCTTGGAGCCTTCCACGACGAGGTCCTGTCGCGCGGCATGATCCCGCTCACGCTCATTCGCTGGGAGATGACGGGCGCGGATGACGAGGTGCGGACGCTGTGGCAGGCGGCGACCGGTGGGGAGTTGGGGCGGTAGTGTTGAGCAAGGCTTGCGGCCTTCTGCTGGTCGGCTTGTGCGCACTCCAGGTGTTGCCGGGCGGAGCTCAAGTCATATCTGGGATTCTGGTCGATTCGGAAACCGATACGGCGATTCCTTTCGGAGATGTGGCGACGGTCGACTCTGTGATGACGGCGCTCAGCTCGACCAAGTCCGATCTGCGCGGGAGGTTCACCATCGAGTACACGGCTGAAACGCCTGTGCTGCTCTACGCGTCCGCCCTCTCCTATCGCACCTACCTAGACGGTCCGTTCCGCGTCGTACCCGGGGACACGCTGTTTCTCGAATTTCGACTTGATCCCCAACCCTTGTCGGTGGACTCGATCTTCGTGTCCGTGGAAGCGAGGGAGCAACGCCTCCAAATGGCTGGTTTCTATCAACGGCGACGCTCGGCCTACGGAGGCGCCTTCCTGGAATACAAAGATCTTGAGGACATCCCTGCGCTCCGGGCCTCTGACTACTTCATGCGGATCCCCGGGGTGAGCGTGGTGCCCGACGGAGGAGGCGCGGGCCGGGTGCGGGTGACGGTCCGAAACGGCTGTTCACCGAACCTGTTCGTGGACGGGGTCAAGCTCGTGAGATCCCGCCGGAATGGCGTCCGCATCGACGAAGTTGTTCGTCCCGACCAGATCGTTGGGATCGAGGTGTTTAGGAACTCCGCTCAAGTCCCGAGTCAGTATGACGACATGGACTCTCGCTGCGGGGCGATCCTGATCTGGACGCACTAGCTGGCCAGGCGACGAGCTCCCACTCACTGGCGGCGGTTACGGTGCCCCCACAATCTTTGGGCTCCTGTTCCCAGCTTCAGAAGTCGTTCCATGCACGTAGCCCGCCAGGTTGCCCTGCTCGCCCTCGCCTTTCTGGCCTGTCCATTGGGCGCGGATGCGACCCTTTCCGTCATAGTGCAGGTGGCGTCGGCCCCGAGCACCGCGGCGCAGGCACGACCTGGGCCGGTCGCCCGATTCAGATTCGATGGGGATGTGGAGTCGACCACGGGCACCCGCGCAGGGGAGGCTGGGGCTACAGGAGCCTCATTCGTCGATGGCCTCTCTGGGCAGGCAGTCAGCCTCAGTCCGGACGATGCGTCAACGTTCCTGACTCTCCCCCTCGCCTCGTTGGGCAGCGGAAGTGACTTCTCGATTCGATTTTGGGTTCGGTCCGACGCCGGTTCAGACAGACGCTTCGTGCTTCTGTCGCAAAAGGAATTCGCCGACAACAGTCTCGCGTCGCAAAAGAACCCAGGCTGGGCCTTCTACATGTCGGGGGGCACCTGGGCATGGACCGCGGGGGAGGGTTCGCGCCGCATCACGTATGAGCGTGACAACGGAACGCGCATGCCCCTCAACGACGGCATGTGGCATCAGCTAACGATGACGCACAACAGTGCGTTGTCCGAAATCCGTTTATTCTACGACGGCGTGAATTGGGCGACCTACCATGTGAGTGACTCGGACGGCTTCGACTTCACGAGCGCGAGTCCGACTGTAGTGGGTTGGGACGGACGGGATGCTCCGATACATACTGACATACTCCCGGCCATCGAGGCAGGCGCGCGAGCGCTTCAGGAATTCGTCGATGCCTTCAGTGACTCCGGGATCGGCGGACTCGATCCGGACGACTTTGTACGGGCGACCGTGGATCCCCGCGAAGTGTTCGAGGAGATGGTCTCTGCGGGGGCGGTGCAGCGAGGGGCGGCCGGAACTGATTTCCGAACTGCCATGGAGGCCGCAGAGTGGGAGCCGGTAAGCCGTGCCGAGTCGGCGCTGATGCAAAGCCCATACACCATCCATCAGGCGATGGAATTCATGGAAGCGGCCCCGCTCGCGAAGATCTACTCGCTGGTAGACGGAAGCGTGATGATCCACCGGGAAGCGGCTGAGAGATATGCGGAACGGGAGAGGCTGACCACGCCTGAATTCGAGATGGACGACCTCGCGGTCTGGCACCGCGTGTTATCTGCCCACGAGGTGATGGACTCCTACGCCGGCTACTTCCGGCCGGACCCTGAAGTGATCGCAGACAACCTCACCTCGTTGACGGCGGCGGCTTGGAACATCTGGCACGGCGGAAAGCACTTCACGATGCCTGAGCACGGATGGGATTCTCGGGTAGCCGTCGCGAATATGCTCAGGGAAGAGGGCGTGGATGTCGTGATGATGCAGGAGACTTATTCGTCGGGAGATTTCATTGCTGCGGAGTTGGGCTACTACTTCGCCGCAACGGTCGACTGGGACTATCTGAACCAGGGGGCCAACATCTCGGTCCTCAGCCGCTATCCCATCACTGAAGTGCACGTCCAGGAAGACACGCCCTTCAACAACGTGGGTGCGAGGGTCGCGATCAGCAGGACCCAGGATCTGTACGTGATGTCCAACTGGTACGGTATGGCCCAGTTCCCAACGGTCTTCGACTCTCACCAGACGCGCTTCGAGCAATCAGATAGCATTCCCACGCTCTTTGGCGGTGATTTCAACGCGGTGCCGCATACGGATGGGGGAGAAAGTCCCGCCTCGGTGACTCTGCTCGACGCTGGATTCACGGATGCCTTCCGCAGCCTCTTCCCGGATGTTCAGCGGTACCCTGGGCCCACCCACAGGAATGGTCGGAGGATCGATCAGCTGTTCTACAGGGGAGCCGGGCTGACCAACACGTCGACGCGTGTCATCACCACGCATCCGGACGGATTCCCGTCCGATCACAACATGATCCTATCGAGATTCGACCTGGACTACTCGACCTACGAGACGGGCCTACACCGCTAGAGCCGCGTTCGCATCAGAGTGTGTGTCACGAGGCGTGGTTCTTGAGCGCTTCGACCAGAAGATCCAGCTGTGGCAAGCGCGTGAAGACGTTGGGCGCGATCCGCGCTCCCTGCTCGACTCCGACGGTGAAGATCCTGTAGCGATCCCATAGTGCGTCGACCAGCTCGGTGGGACTCAGCCCATCCACGAGCACGTTGGCGATCGCACACGACTGCTCATCACCGAGGGGCGTGTTGATATGGATGCCGGACACGTCCTTCACCTGCTCAACCCAATAGTTCTTGAGGTACCGAAGCCGAGCCTCTTTTCGCGCGCCGCCAATATCTTCGTGGAAGCGGACCGCGTCTTTGATTGCCTGGTCCGTCCCCTGCGGATGCGTACCGATGTGGTGAAGCTTCTCAATGTCGTGGCTGCGGGCGTTCCGGTCTCCGAAGAGCGGCCACACTTTCGAGATGTGCTCGCGCTTCACGTACAGAAGCCCTGTGCCCAGAGGGCCGCCGAGCCATTTGTGCAGACTGCTGCCCAGGTAGTCGGCGCCCAGGTCGGGGACCTTCCAGTCGAGGTGCGCGAAGGAATGCGCCGCGTCGACGATGACCTCTATGCCCCGGGCATGAGCCATATCTGAGATCGCCCGAACGGGAAGTACCTGTCCCGTTAGGTAGATCATGTGTGAAACGAGGATGTAGCGGGTCCGAGGTGTGATCGCCTCTGCATAGGCCTGGACCACCTCGTCCTGGGAGGCCGGCAGCCACGGGAGGTCGATGACCCGGTTCACCGTGCCGTAGCGCATGGCGCGTTGTTCGAGCGCCTCCTGCATGGACGGGTATTCGCGTGAGCAGTAGAGGACCTCTTCGCCCGCCTCGAGGGGGACGCCTTGCAGGACCACATTCAGTGCCTCCGTGGTGTTGCGTACGAAAGCGAATTCCTCGGGCGGAATGCCTGCGAAACGCCCGAAGACCGTTTTGAGATCTTCTCGCTCCTCGGCCATGAGCCGCCGCATATAAAACGACGGAATCTGATTGATGCGCCTGAGGTTCTGGACCTGGGCCTCGACGACCGGGTCCGCCGCCGGGCTGAAGAAGCCGCTCTCGAGGTTGATGAAACTGGAGTCCTGCGTGTACGCCCTTTGGATCACTTCCCAGTATGCCTCGTCCTGAGCAACCTGTTTGGGGCTGCCGGCACCCGCGACGCCTTCCAATTCTTCCGGGGAAAGTGCAGCTGAAGCGAACCGGGGCGTGCCTAGAGCGCACAGTGCCGTGCCCGCGGCGGTTCGGACGAAGGTTCGTCGCGTCGTCATGACCGTGCGTCTCCACTCGTGGAAGAGCCCTGTCTCTGCCGTTTCGCTTGTACAAACGCCCCGAGCCGCTCCATAGCCACGCTGAGCTCCTCCATGGACACACAGGGATAAACGACCCGGAAGAGACCCTTCTTCGTGTGCCCGAAGCCTACGCCCGGAGTGAGGAGCACGCCGCTGGTTCGATACAGCTCCTGCCAGAGAGCTAGATCCGCTTGCTCCGAGTCGCCAACCATGAATTCCGAGAGGTCGATCCAGACGAAGAGGCTGCCGCGACTGGGTACGTAGGGGATATCGAGGCGCTTTAGGGCGCCGACCACGACGGCGTAGGCCTCCGTGAGCCGCCGCTGATTCTCCGCGACATACGACGTCATGAAGTCGTCGTCGGTGAGTAGATGCTGGAGAAGCCACTGCGTATGGTTGGACACGGTGTGGCTCAGATTGAGGTTCTCGTATGCCTCGAGAAGCGCTGCGTTGTGCGAGTAGAGGAGCCCCACGCGGAAGCCTGAGATGCCGAGGTCCTTCGAGAGTGCGTACCAGAGGTGGAGGTACTCGCTCTGCTTGTCAGCCATGATGCTGGCGAAGGACTTGAAAGCCACATCGTCAGCGTAGTCGGCCTCGATCGCCGGGTGCCGCGTGTCGATGAGGGACAGCCCGTACAGCTCGTTCACGACCAAGTGCACCTCGTGCTTGATGCACCAATCGGCAACCTCCGACAGCGTATCCAACGAGTAGATGCCGCCGGTCGGGTTATCAGGTGTCGTCAGGATCAACATGCGGAACCGCTGGCCTGCGGCTTCAATCTCAGTTCGTGCGTGTTCGAGGTGGCTGACGGTCAGAGCGGGGCCATCCGAGATTTCGGACACCTCATGGTGCGTCACCAGGTCGTACCGCTCGACGCCCGAGAAGCTGCCGATATCCTGGCTGTAGACCGGATAACACGGCGCTGGGATTGCGGCGGCATCGCCTGCATCGGCGAGGATGAACGAGGTCATTTCGATGACACTCGTGGCTCCCGCGGACACTGCGAGCTGCTCTGGGTCCACGGGGCACCGCGTCAGGTGACGCGTAAGGAAGTGCGCCGCCGCTCGTCTGAACTCCAGGGACCCTCGCATGGATGTGTAGCCCGGTACCCAAGCCGCGATGGTCTCCTCAGTGGTGATCGACTCGATTTTGGCTCTGAGGTCGGACCAGCTGAGGCGGTTCTCTGCCACGTTGAGCGGTAGCGCCCCGGTGGGGTTCTCCGTCGGGTGATACGCGTTCGCAACGGCCTCGTGGTAGGCCGCGTGGTCGATCCGGAGCGGATTGTTGGCTGCGAGTGCACCGCGGCTAGAGAGCGAAGAAGTCATCATGGCCCGCAAGCTTCGCCGTCCGGACCGAAGAGTAAAGAGGTCGGCACGCTTCTTGAGGTTGGAGTGGATGTGACGGACGAAGGAAAATATCGGGGAGCAGCTTATCCGACGAGGCATGTGGCAACTTCTCGGCCGTCGCCGTCGTAATGGTTGAGGGGCGTCACTCGCCGCAGAGCACGACCTTCACCCAGTCGGAGGCGTCTGCGGCCAATCGCCCGCCCATTGGTGACGACCCCGCTTCTTACTAGCCTCCTTCCTTTCGCAGAATGTCGGCCTCTGTTGCACTCATAGATCCTCACCCCCCTGTAGAATGCTCAAGGTTGGAATTGTAGGCCTCCCCAACGTAGGGAAGTCGTCGCTCTTCAACGCGCTCACCGCTGCTGGTGCGCCTTCCGAGAACTACCCGTTCTGTACGGTCGATCCGAGCATTGGCACCGTCGAGGTTCCGGACGTTCGGCTCGATTCGATCCATGAGATCGGTGGATCGAAGCGCCGTGTCCCAACAGTGATCCAGTTCGTTGATATCGCTGGCTTGGTCGAAGGGGCCTCTGAAGGCGAAGGCCTCGGCAACAAGTTCCTCGGGAACATCCGTGAAGTAGATGCGATCGCTCATGTGCTGCGCTGCTTCGACGACCCTGACGTCACCCATGTGCTTGGGGACGTGAACCCGGTTACGGATCGTGAGATCGTAGAGACGGAACTCGCGCTGTCCGATCTGGACACCGTACAGCGTCGGCTGGAGAAGGTCGAAAAGAAGGCAAGGTCGGGGGAGAAGGAAGCGATCAAAGAGAAGGTTGTTCTTGATGCGGCTCTCGATGCGCTCTCCGCAGGAAGGCCGGTCCGCTCCCTCCACCTGAGCCCCGATGACGCGCTCATTCTGAAGGGCTTTCAACTCCTGACGGCGAAGCCGGTTCTCTACGTGGCCAATGTCTCCGAAGACGACTTGCCCGAAGGTGAGAATGATTGGACCCGTTCGTTGCGCGAAGCTGTAGCCAAGGACGTCGCGGAGGGTTTGGAAGAGGCGGTTGTGACGGTATGCAGCACGCTGGAATCCGAGCTGTCCGAGATGGAGCCCGAGGACCGGCAGATGTTTTTGGAGGAGATCGGGGTCGCGGAATCCGGACTGACCTCGCTGATCCGAGCGGCGTACGAACTCCTGGGACTCCTCACGTTTTTCACCACAGGTGAGCAAGAGAGCCGAGCGTGGACGGTGCGCACGGGCAGTAGCGCACCTCAGGCCGCCGGTACGATCCATTCGGATTTCGAGCGTGGTTTCATTCGCGCGGAGACGATCCACGTAAACGAATTCGAGACGGTCGGATCATGGAAGGCCGCGCGCGACACCGGTGTCCTCCGGTCAGAAGGGAAGGGGTACACCGTGGTGGACGGGGACATCATGCTCTTCCGCTTCAACGTGTAGAGATGGTCTGAATCCTTTGCGGGATAATGCTATTTTTGGCTTGTGTGTCCGCAGTGTGTCCCGGCCGGTGGGTTTAGGCCCCCTCAACGACTGTCATCACCTTCACATGCACTCACGAAATTTCCTCACGGCTGCCGGATTCTCGGTAGCTGTTTTGTCGTCGCCCGCACTCCATGGAGGTGGGCTTCTCAGCGCACAGTCGCTGCCGCCCGTCATTGGGCTTGAGGCTGGGGTCCAGGCGCCTGAGCCATCGGGCGTGTTGGACCTGCCACGTCTCTCTGGGGCGATCGTCGTGGACGGAGTGGTCGAGGAGTCGGCCTGGGCTGGTATCGAGCCGCTCGCGCTCACCATGTACGAGCCCTCGTTCCGTGGGAGCAGCGACCGGCGCATCGACTTGCGCCTCGCCTACGATGACGACGGCATCTTCCTCGCCGCGCGTTTCCATCACGAGGATCCTTCCGACATCCGCGCTTTTTCGGTCACCCGAGATCGTTGGTCTGGTGATGACGGGTTCGGGTTGCTGCTCGATACGTTCAACGACAACGAAAACGCTTTGCGTTTCGTTGGACTTCCGTTGGGCGGAAAGATGGACATGAGCATCACAGGGGACGGCCAAAGGGAGAGCGGGGGTGGTCGCGCCGGTGGACCGAGCGGTTCTTCGTGGAACACGTTTTGGGACATGAAGACGCGCATCACCGAGGACGGCTGGGAGGGAGAGATGCGCATCCCTTTTTCGAGTCTTCGTTTCGAAGAGGGTCCTGACGGCTCAGTCGTCATGGGATTGATGGCTTATGCCTATGAGCCGGCGACGGGGGCGCGCTGGACCTTCCCGGCTATCCCCCGAAGCCGGCCCTACACTCAAGTTTCGGCTTGGCAGGATGTGCGGCTGCAGGGTGTCGAACCGAGTAGCCCGGCCTATCTAGCACCTTATGTACTCGGGGGCTCGGCCATGAGCACGTCGCTGCCTGAGGGTGGGAGCGCCTACTTGGCCATGACGGAGCGGAGCTACGAGTTCGGCGGTGATTTGAAGATCACGCCGACTTCGAATCTGACTCTCGATCTGACCGTCAACACAGATTTCGCCGCGGTCGAGGCGGATCAGCAACAGGTGAACCTGACTCGCTTTTCGCTGTTCTTCGATGAAAAGCGCCCGTTCTTTCAAGAGCGTGCCGGGATCTTCGCGTTCGAGACCGGGGCAGACCAAGGGGTGCTCTTTTACTCTCGGCGCATCGGTCTATCTGACGGACAACCGCTTCGCATTCTCGGCGGGGCTCGACTTGTAGGTCGGGTCGGCAGTTGGGACGTAGGTCTGATCGAAATGCAGACGCAGAAGACCGCCGTGCTCGCCTCCGAGAATTTCGGCGTGCTCCGCGTGCGCCGGAGCGTGTTCAACCCGAATTCCTTCATGGGCGGCATGGTGACGAGCCGCGTGAATGCAGACGGCGTATACAACGTCACCTATGGAGTGGACGGGCAGTTCCGCATAGCCGGGGACGAATTCGTGACGCTCAAATGGCTGCAGACCATGCAGGGCGGAGACGCCTTGAGTGATGCTGCCGCTACCGGACTCGATGCAGGCCGGATCGTGGCGGATTGGACCCGTAGACGCGTCGAAGGCTTCAGCTACAAACAGAGCTTCGTTTGGTCGGGTGAGTCTTACGACCCCGGAGTCGGTTTCGAAGCTCGCGAGAACTTCAGTCGCGGGCAGAGCGACTGGAACTACCAGTGGTTCCCGGGCGAAGAGTCGAAATTCCGGCGCGTGTGGATGGGGGTTCAGAGCAACGTCTGGTGGCGCAATGTGGACGACCGCGTGGACACCGGTCAGTTCCAGCCGTTCCTCACACTTGAGACCAAGCCTGGGGCGACGCTGCGAGTCTCGACCACCTCCGCGTATGAGGACGTGCCGACGCCGTTCGTGTTGTCGGACGAGGCGGATATCCCGGCTGGGAGTTATTGGGCTCATGAGGGTGCGGTCCGATTCATGTCTCCTCGTGGTTGGACCATCCAGCCGAGCGTGACAGCGACTGCCGGAGATTTCTTCGACGGGACGAAGGTTGGCCTGAACACGGGACTAGGCTGGGCCGTGAACCGGTACGTAGACCTTCGCCTTGGGTGGGATTGGAATCGGATCCGTTTCGACGAACGTGGTCAGAGCTTCGATTCGAACCTGCTGCGCCTCACCGCACGCGGGGCGCTCGACACGCAGCTATCACTCGACATGTTCGTCCAGTACAACTCGCTCACGGAACAGGCCACGACCAACGCACGGCTCAGGTACAACTTCCGGGAAGGCCAGGACCTCTGGCTGGTTTGGAACGAGGGGCTGAACATCGAGCGAAACGTGTTGGGTGTCCCGCGACTCCCCCGGACTTCGGCGCGGACCCTGACCATGAAGTACACGCACACGCTGATTCTATAAGCGATGCCCGGCGGCTAGTCCGTTTCGTCCCAGGCCACGAACAACCAGTCAGTGTGCTCTTCATCCACCAAGTCGTTCTCGTACGTGACTGGAACGACCTCCACGACGTCGAAGCTGGTGCGCAGCGCGTCCACGAAGGGTGAACTCTCGGCATACGACCATACCGCGAGGATCCCTCCGGGCTCCAAGTGAGGCTTCGCCCTGAGTAGCCCGGGACGCGTGTAGAACGACTCGTTTCCGGCTCCGAGGTGGTCGTCGGGCGCATGGTCCACATCAATGAGGATCAGGTCCCAGCGCTCGGTCGCGGCGTCGTGCAGGGTCGCGTATACGTCGCCCTGGCGGACGCTTAGGCGCTCGTCAGCGTTCAGCTCGTCCGACAACGGGATCAGGCCGTCCCGTGTGAAGCCGACCACCTCCGGGAAGAGCTCGACAACGGCGACGCGGTCGACACGGTCCGACTTCAGCGCCTCCGCCGCGGTGTACCCTAGACCCAGCCCCCCTACGAGGACGGACAATTCGTTCCCCGGATGCCGCTCGATCGCCTCGTTGGAGAGGGCCCGTTCGGATACGGTGATGTAGCTACTCATCAGCAGCTGGAGATCGAGTGTGATCTCGGTGATGACCGTGCCGGGTTGCGAAAGAAGTTCCCGTCTTCGCAGGCACAGGTCGCCCAACGGGGTCTTCTCGTAGGCGAGGACTTCTAGGTTCTGTGCGCACATGTCAGATACTCAATCCGGGGCAGGTCGCCTGTTCGAAAGTAACAACGAAGGCGGGTTCCACGCCTTGGTGCGCCCCGAACACTCTGGCGTGCATCGCATCGGGTCCTTCCGGTCGATATTCGATGGTCTGCGGAACATTGTGTGTGCGATTCTCAAATCGAAGAGTCGGCGCCGTCGCCTCTGCACTAGTGAAGTCGGCGGGCGGCTGACCAGAGGGTGACTCGGAAAACACGAGAGTCCCGTCTGCGATGTGGACGAGCACCGATTCCCACGACGCAGGTCGGCCCGTACGAACGACGCGGGCCATGCCGTGCATGATCCCTCCGGCTGGGGCCATCCAGATCTCCATGAACGCTGCGGCCTCGAGTGATTGTGCATCCGTCGACTGAGGAGACAGTGAAGCCAATGTCACCGCTAAGAGGAATGCGAGCCTGACTCTGTTCATAACGTCTGTCGGAGTTCGTGGACTACCGTGTGCCGGTCAGAGGGGGAGTCGATGGTGGGGGACGTCGGTGCCTCGTCGCCTGCTCGTACGCGTAACTGATTCGGATCAGGGCAGGCTCACCGAACGGTCGCCCAAGCAGCTGCAGCCCAGCCGGAAGCGTTCCGAATGAGAAGCCCATCGGAACGTTGAACGCTGGAAACCCGGTCGGGGGCGAGAGCGTCCCGCTGTTGGCACCGTACGTCGTGTTCTGATCGCCGATCAGGCGAGGCGGATAGTTGTAGGTCGGATAAACGAGGACATCGATATCGGCCTCGTCCATTGCTGCGATGACCGCGGCTTGGAGCGCTTCGGTGGCCGTCCAGTACTCTGCCCATTCCTCATCCTCCTCGGGTGCGTCCTCCTGCTCGACGGCGCGAGCCAGGCTGGCTCGAAGGGGCGGGTAGAAGTCTCCCGAGTCGAGCACGTCCCTCATGGTCTTCACGGGAGACTCCGGCCGCGTCGCCATATACGTGTCGAAGTCGTGGCGCCACCGTCCGATTCCCGGAATCGCTCGACGTAGGCTGTCCAGATGTGGGATCTCCACGGAGTCGACGATGACGGCACCCGCGGCTTCCATGTCCAAGAGCGCTTGTTCCATGAGCCCGAGAATCTCCGGGTGCACCGTGCGGGGCTCAGGCGGATCGTCGTCTTGCTCCTCCTGCTCCGCTTCGGTCGTGTCGCGTTCGAAGGGTGTCGGCTCCGGGCCGGTCTCCTCTGCGTCGGCTACCTCGAAGAAGTCGCGGAGCACGCCGATGCGTGTCCCTGACAGCCCCGCGCTGTCCAGGAACGCGTCGTAGGAGTCTGGGATGTTCCCCTCGCTCAATGCGGTGATCGAATCGGCTGGGTCGTGCCCTGCGATCACTTGCAGAACCGTGACGGCGTCTTCGACGGTTCGCGCGATGGGCCCTCCCACGTCACGGGCCGAGTTCAGCGGCGCTATGCCGTCGCGGCTGGCCAGGCCTTGAGTCAGCCGAAAGCCCACGAGCGCCTGATGCGACGCAGGACCCCGGATGGAACTGCCCGTGTCAGTGCCGAGGCCGACGGTCCCGAGATTCGCGGCTACGGCTGCCGCTGTCCCTCCGCTTGAGCCAGCAGTCACACGGCGAGTGTCGTACGGATTTCGCGAGTACCCCGGCAGGACCGAACTCACTGTGTAGGCCCCGCTGGTCGCGAATTCGGCCAGGTTCGCCTTAGCCAAAATGATCGCCCCGGCCTCACGGATCATCCGCACCTGGTATGCGTCGTCCGGCGGTACCGAATGTTTGAGCGCCAGGATCCCGTTCGTGGTCGGCAGGTCGTACGTGTCGTAGTTGTCCTTTACGATGACTGGGATCCCGTGGAGAGGTCCCACGAAGCCGGAAGAGGCGTAGATCGAGTCCAACTCACGTGCCCGCGCCAGCGCCTGGTCGTTGACGGTAATGAGTGCGTTGATCGACGGCCCGTTCTTGTCGTAAGCCTCGATGCGATCGAGGTACGCCTGCACCAAAGCCTCCGCGGTAATGCGTCCGTCTTCCATGGCCGTGTGGATGTCGGCGATCGTGGTCTCTTCGACGACGAACGCAGGTTCACACGCGGCAAGCCCGAGGACGACCATGCCGAATAATGTCAGCCGTCGTGGGTAGGGGAGCGTCATCGTTTTCATTTGCTGCCTGGCCAAATTGGGTGAGCCCAAGGGGGCAAACATGGGGCCTGCTGCCTGGCTGCACGAGGGATAGTGGGATGGGTCAGGGGGATGTGTGGATGGACACCGAAATCGCAGGGGAGGCTGGGCGGAGCGGGGGGACGGATCAAAAGCGGATATAATGACCTACTTCTGCCTGAGGGAGTTGGAGGTATCGCGCCAGGCGGAGATCAGATCTTCGCAACTCGCTACGATCCGTTCGACGTGCCAGGGTTGTAGAACTGATTTTGACGGAAGAGGTCGGGGCGTGTGGTGAACCCTGATCGTTCACCTGACAATCAATAGTGCAGCCGCAGGACAGGTTGTGCCTCGCGGCTACGCCGTTCTATGATCGCACTGTATGCGTAGCACTACGTGAAACCAGGTTAGGGAGCCTCGTGTTTCCCCGACTATGACGACGTACACATGCCTCGGGGGAGGTGCCCATTGAACGGACGGGACCGGGTCAACCACAGCCAGTGTTCGAATTTGAAGGAGCTAAGTAATCCCATGCGATGCATCGGCCAGGGCGGATTCGTGAAGAGCGTGCTCTTGAGTCTTTTCATGCTCTCCGTGGGGGCACCAGGAGCCGTTGCTCAAGCGGCGCCAGAGGGACCACCGGCCGAGGGCACCGTGCAGCCGCGGGAGCCGGGGTCTCAACTCCGCGTGTGGCTGATCACTGCCGCGCCAGGGGATGCCGTCTGGGAGCGCTTCGGCCACAACGCGATTCGTGTGCTCGATACGGAGACCGGTCGGGACGCGTCGTACAACTGGGGCATCTTCGACTTCAATCAACCGGGCTTCGTGCCGCGGTTCCTCAAGGGCGAGATGCTGTACATGATGGCCCCGTACCAGACCGAGCCGATGATCGACTCGTATCGGGAGACGGACCGCCAAGTGATCATGCAAGAACTCGCGATGACTTCCGCTCAGAAACTGAGCCTCCGCGACCTCGCCAACGTCAACTCGCTCCCCGAGAACCGGGAGTACTTCTATGACTATTTCCGCGACAACTGCTCGACGCGCATCCGTGACCTGCTCGACGAAGTGTTGGGCGGTTCACTGTTTGAACAGATCGGTACTGTGGACAATGACCTCACCTACCGCACGCATACGCGTCGACTCACCCAGATCGATCCCATCGTGTTCACGGGGATGGACGTTCTGCTCGGCAGTCCGGGGGATATCCCGATCTTCCAGTGGGAGGAGATGTTTCTCCCTATGGTGCTCCGAGATGCGATCCGAGATGCGACGACGACGGATGCGGACGGGAACGTCATTCCGCTCGTCCTGAGTGAAGAGGTGGTTGTGTCGTCAACGCGGACCCCAGAGCCCGCTCGGGCCGACTCGTGGCTCCTCCGCTTTTTGTTGGTCGGGATTGGCCTTGGTGGCCTCTTGGCTTGGTCCGGTACCAAGGCAGCGTCGGGGTCGAAGCCTCTGAGCGCACTGTTCGGGACGATGGCCGCGGCCTGGAGCTTACTGGCCGGGATCTTTGGTCTCGTGCTCGTTCTGGTGCTGCTCACCGATCACTGGTCGATGACCTGGAACGAGACCGTATTGCTCCTGAACCCCGTGTCACTTGGACTCGTGTTCCTGGCGCCGTTCGCCGCCATGGGCCGGACGAAGGCGGGTGTCCGGGCTGCCTTGCTGAGCAAGGTCGTAGCCGGGATCGCGTTGGTCGGATTGGTCGCCCAAGTCGTGCCGTCCACCCCGCAATCGACATGGATGCTGATCGCGTTCTTCCTTCCGATTCATCTGGGCGTGGCGTTCGGGCTGCACCGCCTGGCCCGGACCGCTACCGCCAGCTGACGAGCTTAGGCACCCGGCCGTAACGTGAGCCGATACATCAGCACGGCCGCCCGTTTGGTCTGGATCGCCAACGTCGGCAAATCGATCCATTCGTCGACGGTGTGCGCGTTGCCGCCACCCGGGCCTAGCCCGTCCAATGCCATGTCGACGAGGCCGGCAGTGAACGAGACGTCGGCCGCGCCCGCGTTGCGGGGATCCACCGCTGCGACTTCGCCCATACTCAGGTCCTGACTTACCTGACTGAACCGCGCGAGCAGGGCGTGGTTGCCATCGGTCGGTGCGAGGGGCGGGTAGCCGTCGCCGAACGTGATCGACGCTGAGGTGCTCGGCAGGTTCTCCGTCGTGGCCACCCGCATTGTCGCGCGCGCTTCTTCCAGTTGGTCGAGCGTGATCGTTCGGAGGTCACCCGTCACCACCACACCTTCGGCGACCACGTTGCTCTTCCCGAAGGCGGAGCCGCCTGACGTGAACGCATCGTATTCCACATCGGTCCCGCCTAGGATGACGCCTGGGTTGAATGTGAGCAGCGGCTGCCCGGCGAGTCGGTCATAAAAGGCGGTGAGGATCCGAGACGCCTCGTAGATCGCTCCGGCGCCCACTTCGGGCTGGAAGATTTGCGAAGAATGCGCGGGGTTGCCTCCAACCTCGAGCCTCCACCCGGTCGATCCCCGGCGGGCCACGACCGCCGTCGCAGGATTGCCGTCGCCGTTTTCGAACGCGATCGCGATGTCGGCCCACTCGGCCGCGGCGATCAAGTCTGCGCGGGCGAGGTCGAGCGGTCGGCCGCTGCGCTCTTCGTCGCCGGTCATCACGATGGTGATGCTCATCCGGTCCAACTGTCCGCTGGCCTGAAGAGCCTTGAGCGCATGAACGATCACGACGTTGCCGCCTTTCATGTCCACCACGCCCGGTCCGGTGGCGCGGTCACCATCGCGCACGAAGCTCTGGAACGGGCTGGTCGGCTCGAAGACCGTGTCCAAATGTCCAATCAGAAGAAGCTTCGGACCTGATCCCTCCCGTCGCGCGACCAAGTGTCCCGCTCGCTCAAACGCCGCGCCGTCGACCCACTCAGTTTCGAAGCCTAACCGGTCGAACTCCTCCCGGAAGAGCACGCCGATTTCGCGCACACCGTCGAAGTTCATGGAGCCACTGTTGATGTTCACGGTTCGTTCGAGCAACGCGATGGCCTCCTCGGCAGTCGCGTCTACCTCAGACGCGATACGCCGTTCGACGTCAGAGAGGCTCTGCCCCATCAAGGGAGTGACGAGCGCGATCGTCAGCAGAGCGGAAAGAGAGAGTCGGGCTTTCATGATGTCTCAGTGTTCGAGCAGTGGGATCGGATAAATGTACGACTGTACTACTGGCTGCTCACGCACCTACGACTCGCTGGACGCCATCCGAACCTACGCGAGGCTGAGCGCGAGGCGTGGGGGGTAATCAATAGCGCCCGGGACGAGCTGGCGAAGATCGCCGAGGTCGAAGGCGACCTCACCGGACGACACAAACCCAAGCTGACCGACGCTCAGAAGGCAGCACTCGTATAAGGGGAAGACGCTCCTCGCCCGAAAGGCGAAGCCGGGTTTGGCACGGCTCTAAGGAGATTGAGGTCGCCCAGTGGCAGAACGGGTGGGCGCCGACGGTACTACAGCTCAGGAAGGAAGGTCTGAGCGACAAGGTGATGTCTCAGGTCGACAAGGAGCTCTAGCGTCACCCCCCGTTGGGTTCCGCGCTGAACAAGCGCTGGAAGAACGGCATCCCCGGGTACGAAGGCCTGTTCGACAACAAGGTGTGTTCGCTCAACCCGTCTGTGGTCAGCTTGGCGTTCACGCTGATCAGGATCCGCGAGTGGGTGAGCGTGAGGAGGGCCCTCGGTGTGCTTGGCGAGATCTCTGCGTTTCGGGACGGACTGCCAGAATTCTAGAACTCGCCCGCGAGGACATCTCGGAATGGCTCGAAACCGTGTAGGGCCGAGACGAAGAGCTCGAGAGACTCACACACGAGACCATTCGTCTGGAAGCCGAAGAGGATGTGGATCGGCTGATTGGGAATACGGATCCCGGCCAAGCTATTCAGTCGTCGGGCCCAGGGTGAACCGTCCTAGAGATGGTCGCGCGTCTCAAGAGGTCGGCGTATCATGCGCACTCCATCTGACCAGTCCGCGCACCGGCCCGCACCATGAAACGAATCCTATTCGCGATCATCGCAGTCCTCCTTCTCGCTCCGTCTGACGCTTCGGCCCAGAGGGGCGGTTTCGACTACTGGGGACCCCAACGTGAGATGGTGCAGCGAGGGGTCCAAGCGATCCTGCAGTGCAACGGGCTTTTTACGTCGAACCGGACGCTCGAACAGGTCTTCGACCAGGAACTCGCCTACGTGAGTCGGGATGTTGGCACGCCAGAGGCAGGTGACTTCGAGGTGGACTGGGATCGCAAAGCGGTAGCCATCGGGACTGAAGATGGTGTGCCCGTCATGCGAGCTGCGTTCAGGGACGGGATTGGGTGCGTGATCATGCCCCCGGACCAGACTTGGGAAGACATCGACGGTCTGCCGATCCATCCCATGCCGCCCATGGCCGGCGACGCTTCGCAGATTGCGTGGCCGGACGGTGACCTCATCGGGGGCGCGACGAGCGCCACAGGCGTGGATTGGGAGGCCCTCATGGGCGCGTCTGATTGGGCTTTCGACCGGGAATCACCCGAGCAGGTAACGCTCAGCCTCATGGTCGTGCATAAGGGACAGATCGTGCACGAGCGGTATGCGCCGGGCGTAGACATGACGACCCGCACCCGCACGTGGTCGACGGCTAAGAGCATTGCAGTGACTCTGATGGGGATGCTGGTGGACGAGGGGAAGATGTCCTTGGACGATCCCATTGGGCTGGAGTGGCTCCCTCAGCAGCAAGCTCCTGAAGGAGATCCGAGGAACCAGATCACGCTTCGGCACCTGCTCAACATGTCGAGCGGTCTCGAGACCGTGGACAACGGGGGCATGGAGTACGCGACCGGTTCAGGGCTGTCGTACTGGGCAGGTATGAGTTCGGTGGAGGGTGCCTTGTCCCGTGCGGCCATCCGTGAGCCCGGCACGAGCTGGGATTACGAGAACTACGATACGCTCCTCGGTGTGCTCGCGATGAAGCTCGCGATTGGGGACGACGAAGAGTATCTGACTTTCCCGCGTCGCCGGTTGCTGGACAAGCTCGGCATGCGTAACACGCTCCTGAGCACGGACCGCTTCGGCGACTTCATTCTCAGCAGTCAGGTCTACACGAACGCACGAGACCTTGCGCGTTTTGGCCTCTTGTACCTGAACGGTGGCGTGTGGAATGGGGAGCGTTTGATCTCCGAAGATTGGATCGACTTCACGCGGACCCCGGCCCCTGCCACAGTAGATCGCGGCCAGCAGTATGGTGGGCAGTGGTGGTTGGTCCCCAACGACCGGACGGATGTCCCGGCGAACGCGTACTCAACCGCTGGAAACCGGGGTCAGTTCACCATCGTTGTGCCCACGCACGACCTCGTGATTGTCCGCCGCGGCTTGGATTACGGACGGCAGGGATTCAACCGTTGGGACTTGACGCGCGAGGTCTTGAAGGCGTTCCGTCCGGCGACGGACGAGCGCTGAGGCTTACTTCAAGACCCGCCCGCCCGTGCTCGGGCCGCCAGCTGCGATGAGCTCCGAGATCTCCGCCGACTGATCTGGGACACTCCGTGACGGGCTGTGACGTGTCCGATCTCATCGGCCGAGCACGCCCACCAACTCGGCTTCCGACTCGAACTGTGCCAAGATGCCCCGGGTCACGTAGATAAAGCCGTCAGGCAGCGCGAACGCGTTACGGCGTCCCGTTGCGGCATCCAAGCACGAGGCCGTGGGAGCGCATCGAACGGCGCGCTCTTCGCCCAAAGATACTCCATCACCCGCAGTGATTCCCGCCTTTTCTCGTTCGGTTTTCTCTTCCCTCGCCCCGTTTGCGGGGCCGGGGGGTGGCACCTATGCTCCGCCGCATGAATCGTGTCCTCTCGCCCGTTTTCGCGGTGCTCCTGCTCGCATTGGCTCTGTGCCCCAGTCATGTCACGGCACAACGTCTCCGCGATATCGATCCGACTCTGCTGCAGGCGGTGATGCCACAGGCGGAGCGATTCTCGGATCGCGCCGGTGAGCCTCTTGTCATGCAGGCGTTCCGACCCGACCCGGCTACCGGCCAGGAAGTCTTGATCGGGTATGCGTTCCACACGTCGGATCTCCCTCCCGAACAGATCGGGTACAGCGGCCCGATCGAGGCGGTCGTGGGGATGGACCTCACGGGTCACATCACCGGCGTCCGGGTCACGTATTATTGGGAGTCGATCCAAAGCAGCATGGGTGACTTCCTGCGCGCGCGTGGCTTCCAGGAGCACTTCACGGGAAAACACATCGGGGACGCCTTCAAGCCTTACCAGGACGTTGAAGGCATATCACGGGCCACCATCAGCGTTCGGGCGCTCGCGCGCGGGGTTCGCGACGCCGCACGCCGAGTTGCCATCGCCCACCTCTCCACAGAGGTCGTCTCGAGTCCAGACGATGGCGACGGTCAGCTGAGCTGGCTCGAAATGCGGCAACTGGGCATGGTCGAGACCTTCCTGATTCAGGACGCTATGGGTGCGGCGGAGATCAATTTGGTTCACATCGAGAGTGAGCCATTTGGCGAGTATCTCGTGGGTGAGGCCGCCATGAACAGTGCGCGCAGAGCGCTCGCATCCAGGGGTAACGACGATCATCTCCTGATCTACGGCGTCGATGGGGCTCGGCTGCGCCTCTTCGAACGAGAGGGTTGGTCGGTGGTTCAGGGGGCGGACACGATCGAGCTGAGTGAGGGAGAGGTAAGGCCCTTCGGCCTCGCCGCGGCCGGCCTGCTCGACGGTCAGGTTGTCATCAGCGGCGCCATGATCATCGACGGTTCGGTGGATGTGTCGAAGCCTTTCACGATCATCTATGACCACGAGGCATTCGAGGAGCCTGTCGAGGTCGAATTCCTGACTGGCGTTGCGCAGCTCGCTCTGGAAGAGGCCACGCTCGTGGAAGCTGCGGAGGAGGCGGCGGAGGCCCCTGAGGCCCCTGAGGCCCAGGAAGATGTGTCGGAGGTTGCTGCGGATGAATCCGCTCCGGACGTGCCACCGGTGACGGTTGCGGAGGTGCCAGTGGAAGACGTGGTGCCGGCCGTAGCAGCGCCTGGGTTGATTGACGATGTCCCAGCGGCCCCCGCCGCTCCCGCCCTCGACTTCACCGTCGTACAAGAAGAGACCGTCCTCGAACGGACCTTGGCAGACATCTCTTGGCCGCGCCTCATCGGCATGGTGATCGCGATCCTTCTCGCCATGGCCGCGTTCTTTTCGAAGCGAATGATGCTTCGTGGAGCCTCGCTCACCGTGACGTTGGTCTACCTCGGCTTCGTCGACGGTGGGTTCCTCTCGGTGTCGCACATCACCGCAGCCATCTGGAGGGGCCCGTCCGTCTTCCTGAGCGACATCCCGCTCCTGATCATCGTGTCGTTCACGCTCCTGACGACCCTGTTCTGGGGACGTGTCTTCTGCGGGTACCTATGCCCATTTGGGGCGCTTCAGGATCTCCTGGACCGGATCGTCCCCAAGCGATTCCAGATTGCCGTCCCGAAGCGAATTCACCGCCCAGGTCTCTACCTGAAGTATGGAATCTTGGCCGTGATTCTGGTTCCGGCCATCGCGGGAAGTCGAGTCAGTCTCTACCAGTACTTCGAGCCATTCGCCACGATCTTCTTCGGGTCACCGTCTAGAATTCTGTGGCTGATCGCCGGCCTGATTCTGGCCGCCTCTGCAGTGATCCCGCGCTTCTACTGCCGGTACGCCTGTCCGTTGGGTGCAGCCCTTGCCGTCGGGTCACTCATCTCGTTGAAGCGCATCGCACGCGTGCCCCAATGCGGTCATTGCAACGTGTGCGAACAGAAGTGCCCGACTGGGGCGATCGAAAAGAGCACGGTCGACTTCAAGGAATGTGTTCGCTGCAATGTCTGTGAGATCAAACTGATCGAGAAGGCTGGCGTGTGTCGTCACGAGATGAGCGACGTCAACGAGCGTCTCATTCAGATTCAGACCGAGTCTACGCAGGAGGCTGGCGATGTCGTTTGATCCGACGTCGGTCAGCCGCCGAGATGCCTTGAGGATCACTGCGGCGGTGGGCATCGCTGCTGTCGCGGGTGGGCACACGGCCATGGAAATCATCCGCCGTGCTGGACTCCACCGGGTGAGTGTGTCAAAAGCCCGACTCGGCACGCTGGTCGAGATCGACGTCGTGCACCCGGATCGAGATGGAGCGCACGAGATGATCCGTGGGGCCTTTGCCGAGATCGATCGCCTTGAGTCGATTCTCAGTCGGCATCGGACGGACTCGGCGCTGTCGATGCTGAACCGCGCGGGCGAGGTGATTGCGCCGTCTCATGATCTGGTCACCGTACTCGAATCGGCGTTACACATCGCACGCATGACGGATGGTGCGTTCGACCCGACGGTGCTGCCATTGCTCGAGGTGCATGCCTCCAGCTTCTCGGTGTCAGGTCGCCCACCCGAACCGGATGTCCTTCGCCGGACGGTCCAGCGCGTAGGACATCAGAACGTCGTCGTCTCGGAGGAGCGCGTGGCACTGATGCGACCGGACATGGGGGTCACTCTGGACGGCATCGGCAAAGGGTACGTCGTGGACCGAACCGTCCAGGCTCTAGTTCGCGCCGGAGCCGAACGGGTCCTGGTCGACGCCGGAGGAGATATCGCGTCAGGTGGTGAACGCTCCAAAGAGGATCCCTGGAGAATCGGGTTGCAGCATCCTCGTACGGCTCGGCTCGTTGGGGTCGTCGACCTGGCTGGACGATCCGTGGCTACCTCGGGCGACTATATGCGGTCATTTACCGAAGATCGGAGCCATCACCACATCATCGATCCAAGAACCGGCGTATCCCCAGAGGAGACCGCGGGCGCTTCGATAGTGGCAGAGAGTGCGATGGAGGCGGATGCACTCTCGACGGCCGCCTTGGTTCTCGGGCCTGAAAAAGCGTTGCTATTGTTGGATGGTATGGCTGGAGTTGAAGGTCTTCTAGTCACGAAGGACGGCGAGATACACTCCACCAGCGGTATGCCCTAGCAATTGGTTTCCAAAGACGCTTAGCCGCGCACCGCTGCACGGATACGGCGTATCACGCTGGATTCGTGAGACGACCGGAGGGGACTTCCGTGTCGAGGAGGGTGCGATGTGTCGAGTGCTCCGAAGACTCGAGAAGAAGGGCCTTATCGAGTCGGAATGGGGCGTCACGGATACCGGCCGCGACGCAAAATTCTACCGCCTGTCAGAGCTGGGCGAGGCTGATCTCTCGATGGGTGTTACGACTTGGCATCGCTACGTCGACGCCATGGGTCGAGTACTTGGGGCGCCGGGGACCTGATGGCTGGGTCGGGGCTTGGGAGGGGGGTTTTCCCGACGCGCTCGTCGATGCTCTTCAGGCGGTCGGCCTAGATCGCCTGTCACCGGCCATCGAAAGGGAGTTGGGCCGGATTCTGCTCTGGTCAGGGGACGCCGATGGGGCCCAACGCGAGCTCGACGGAGCCACGCGGCTGGAGTTTGGGTGCGCATTCACGGTCCAGGGAAAGGCGTTGATCGCTCTTGGGAACGAAGACGCGATCGATCTTCAGATGGCGCTGACCGAATGGGCTGCGGTGTCGGGGATTCCAGGGTCGTTGGCGGCAGAGCTCGGATCGGGCATGCTCGCGTATCTGCAGGCAGGCGCTGAGCAGTCGATTCCGCATGATCGGCGCCTGATTCCATTCTGGCCTTACTCCTAGCGGTGTCCCCGTTCATATTGCAGGCCTGATGCCCGCACTCCGCCGCTCCCACCTGTTTCGCACTTTCCGCATCGGCCTCGTCTTGGCCGTTGGACTCGTGGTGCACAGTGACGCGCGTGCCCAACTCCGCCCACTGGACCCGATAGGATGGTCGACGTTTGATCGACCTGGTGGGGTTTTTCTCATGGGTGTGGCGGCCCACGTGGACCAGCGCATTTCGTTGGCGGGTGCGTATGGTCGGCTCTACGAGTTGGGTGTCTTCCAGGCTACGTGGAGTTACGAGCGGGTGGCTGTACGAATCGGCGGTACGTTGTACCGGCTCTTCGACGGTCAGGGCGTCTACGACGACCCGGTCACCGGGACTCGTGCCCCGGACGGCACGCTACGGGAGGACTGGGGTGACATCCGCGTCTCTACGCTGATTTGGCTCACGAACCCAAAGGACCGCGTGAGCTTTGCGTTTCGTTTCGGGTCTCGTCTTCCGACCACCGACAACAAGGAAGGGCTGGGTCGCGACCAGGCAGATTTCTTCACCACGGTCGGAGTCCGGCTACGCGACGGGCCGTGGGACCTCTCCGCGGAGGGTGGCGCGGGCATCAACGGCACGCGAGATCCCCAACACGAGCAGATCGACCCGATCCTTTTTTCGGGTGCGGCGGTCTATGACGCGGGGAGCGTCGATCCGTTCCTCGAGTTTACAGGCCAGCACGACCCTCGGTCGGAACGCGACCGCCGCGGAAACGAGAATGTGGGAGAGGTTCGCGTCGGCGTGCAGGTCGGGGGACAGCAATGGCTCCGGATCATGGCTGCGCGAGGATGGACGTCGACGAGCCCCGACCTCGGGGTCACCGTACTGTTCGGTACTCGGTTCGGGGGCTGCTGAGGCTACCCCCGATTCGCGTCAGCCTTCGTACAGCTCTCCGAATCGGAGCATGACAGTGCTCACCTGGCCCCCAATGATCGTCACGATGTAGAAACGGTCGTATTCCATTTCTTCGATGTCACCCCCAGGGTCACCCCCAAGTGCCTCGACGAGCTGCGGCGTCGTGTTGCTGTGCCCCAGGACCAAATGCCGACCGGGCATCGTCTTGAGTTGAGCTGCGAATCCAGGTAAGTCGCGCGAGTCGTAGGACTCGATCTCGATACCGGCCCCTTCCGCTGTGGGCTGTCCTGTGGATCGCGTTCGCTTGAAATCCGTCGAGTGGATTCTTGTTAGCCCCGCATCTGCGAGCATCGTTCCCACGAGGCGAGACCGCTCCCAACCTGCTTCGGAGATCGGCGGGTCGTTGCTCCCGTCCTCCGCGCGCTCCGCGTGGCGAACCAGGTAGACGACGACTGTCTCTTCTTGGGCCTGTAGGACGGCCGGTGCCGCAAGAAAGAGGGCGAAAAGCGCGAGAAAAGCACGACGACGCATGGATGTCTCCCTTATGGTGATTCGCAACGCACCAACCTACTTGCGATCCCACCCAGGTGGCTACAGTTGCACCAGCCCTAGGACATCAGTGACGAGCCACCATCCGGAGGCGGCCAGGACCGCTGTCGGGACGACCCATCGGAGCCAATGGATGAGGGCTCGATCTGTGCTCGATGGGTTGGCTCCCGCGACCTGCTCGAGAAGCGTGGCGCGGGACATGACCCAACCGACCGTGACGACCGCGATTAGGGCGCCCATCGTTTGGCCCCCCGAGCCGAACGTCAGATCCCACGGCACGAAGATCTCAAGGTTGATCATGGGAGGGAGTGCTAGGAGCATCGACACCCCGTAGACCGTCCAGACCGCCTTCTTCCGCGTCCAGCCGAGGGAATCTGAGAAGCCTGCGACGATTACCTCGTATGCCGCGATTCCAGAGAGCAGCGCCGCACCGGATAGTCCCCCGAAGAAGAGGCTTCCGAAGACCCAACCTGCTGGGAGCTGCTCGAACACTTGGGGAAGAGTGGCGAACAGGAGACCCGGCCCCGACCCCGGCTCGAGGCCGAAGGCGAATACCGCCGGGAATATTGCGAGTCCTGCGAGTAGGCCCGCTCCCGTGTCACCGATCACCGTCCAGATGGCGTTGGCCCGGATATCAACGTCGTCGCCGAGGTACGACCCGTAGACGAGCATGAGCGTGCCGCCGAGTCCTACGGAGAACACCACCTGGCCTAGTGCGGCGATCGCCACGGTAGGTGTGATCTGACTGGGCTCGAACGCGAGGAGCCAACGAATCCCCTCATCGGCGCCTGGGAGCGTGACCGACCGTACAATCACAATCAGGAGCGTCACGAAGAGGATGGGCGTGATGATCTTGGACGCCCGTTCGATTCCACGCTGAACCCCCCGGAGCACGATCCTCGCTTCCGCGAGCAGCACTAAAGCCGTGAAGCCGATTTGAAGGCCCATCGACGTGGCTGAAAAACCCTGCTCAGGCGGAAGAATGCGAGACGGATCGATGGGGCGTCCGAACGGGGCCGTGATCTCGGCCAAGGCGTGGTAGACCACCCACCCGATCGCATTTGTGTAGTAGGCAACGGCCGCCCACGTGATGCCCATGAGGAGCCACCCGATGTACCGCCCGCCCGGCACTCCAATGGCCTGGTACGCCCCCAGGGTCCCGTGCCGCGTGTGACGACCCAACGACCACTCGCCCATAAGGGCCGGAACGGCCACGAGTGCTGCGATCAGCAGGTAGAGCACGATGAATGCCGCCCCACCGAATTGTCCGACCATGTAGGGGAAGCGCCAAACGTTTCCCAGACCGACGGCCAGACCGACCATCGTGGCTAAGACCCCGAGTCGGCTCCCGAATCTCTCGCGGGTCATTCGGGCGCCGCCGTGCGGTTCACCATGCGGATCATGTCGCCATTACTGCGGCCAAAGCATCCAGGGCCACGTCGACGTCGTCCATCGTGTTGTAGAAGTGTGGGGCGATGCGAATCGCCGGCCCTCGCGCCGAGGCGATGATCCCGCGCGCGCGCATCTTGGCCTCGACGGTGTGACTGTCTTCACACGCGATCGCTGTCGTCGGAGCCCTACGGGCCGCCTCTGCTGAGCCCAGGACCTCCAGGCCGCGCTCTGCCGCCCCCTCGGCCGCTCTCCGGCCAAGGGCCCGGTTCCATGCGCCGATATGATCCATCCCGATCTCCCGCAGCCAGGCCATCCCGGCCCGGGCAACATACGCTTCCATGATAGGTGGTGTGCCCGTGTCCAGCCGTCTCGCGCCTTCGCCCCAGTCGAGCCGGTCGGCTTCGAAGGAGTATGGATTCGCCCTTCCGAACCAGCCGGTGATGGTGGGTTTGAGCTGATCCGCTAGGCCAGGCCGTACCCACACGAAGGCGATGCCTGGGATGCCCATCAGGAACTTGAGGTTCCCCGACGCCACGAAATCGGCTCCGCACTTGGGGGCATCGAACGGCTCGGTGCCCAGGGTTTGGTAGGCGTCGACGTAGAGCAGGGCACCTTTGGCATGGGCGAGTTCGGCGATCGCCCCGATGTCCTGCTTGAAGCCGGTTTGGTAGTAACCCTGGCATGCCGACACGATCGCGGTCTGCTCGTCGATCGCGGCCTCGTAGTCTTCGAGCTCGATGCAGCCGTCGCGTACGGGGACCCAGTCCACTTCGGCGCCCATGCGTTCCTGAGCGAGCCACACATGGCCCACCGTGGGGAATTCACCGCCGCTCGCTACCACGCGGTGCCGCGTCCCCGTGTAGTCGAGTCCGGTGGCGACGCTCGCTGTTGCTTGAGACACCGAGGTGGCCACCGAGACGTCACCGGGGTCCGCATTGATAAGGGCCGCGAATTCAACTCGGGCCGCATCCGTCTCGGCCATCCAGCTGTCCCAGTCCATCCCAGCCTCGTTCCATGAGGCCAAGTAGGCGTCAGCTGCAGCTCGCGTCACGCTGCATTGCGGCGCTTGTGAGCAATTGTTCATGGGGATCAACGATCCGAGGATCGGGATCTGCGCCCTGACCCTATCGAGGTCGTATGCGGGAGAAGTCATGGCCCAGAGGATACGGGTGGGGCGGAGGCGAGGCGAGGCCTGACCGGCCCCCTGTAGATGCAAGTGAGCCAGGACGTTACCGTCCAGATGAGCGCGCGAGTGAGGATCGCCGGTGGCTTAGGCTGCTGGAGGAAAGTCCGAGCTGCTTAGGGCAAGGGTGCCGGGTAACGCCCGGGCGTCGAAAGGCGACGGAAAGTGCAACAGAGAACAGACCGCCGATGGCCGCTTAGGCGGCACAGGCAAGGGTGAAACGGTGCGGTAAGAGCGCACCGGGCTCCTGGTAACAGTGAGTCGCTGGTAAACCCCACCCGCAGCAAGGCCAAATAGGGAACGAGGAGTTGCCCGCTCCATTTGAGTTCCGGGTAGGCTGCACGAGGCTGTTGGTAACAGCAGTCCCAGATGAATGATCCTCCCCCGTAAGGGGACAGAACTCGGCTTATTCCGTGCGCTCAATTGACGGCGCCCGTCGCGAAAGCGGCGGGCGCCGACTCTTTGCCCCTCGCTTGACCCGGACCCCCGTTTGGCGAGATTGATCCTCCACAAAGCGCCCGTAGCTCAGTTGGATAGAGCGCGTGCCTCCGGAGCACGAGGTCGCTGGTTCGAATCCAGCCGGGCGCACTTTGAACACGAACGCCGTCAGATCCCACTAGGGTCTGACGGCGTTTGTGCTTTGAATCCGAACCTGTGACCTCGTTGGCAGCAAGATCAGCGCTGGTTCGAGTCAAGCGGTCAGGCCGCTAGTGATGACCTATGTGATCTTCCGCAAGACCACGGAGCGAAGCTCCGTGCATCCTCCCTCCATCCATCCGCCGGGCTGCCTGGCCCTGCCCGCCTGCCATCAAATGCGGGATCGGTTGCGATCCTGTAGGGCGAAGCGCAGATTTTCCTCCGCAGCATATTCGTAGTCCCGTGTTGGACCCTCCCGGAGATAACTTTATGAAGATCCGTACCATAGCCACTCTGGCACTGGCATTAGCGCTGGGCGCCTGCGCGTCCGAAGAAGCCACCGACGACGCGATGGCGGATGCTACGCCCGAGGCATCCGCGGACGCTCAGGCGGTCACCGAACTCGCTGAGTATTGGGCTACGCATTACAACATGGGCCATCCCGGTATGGTTGCCGGCAAGTATGCAGATGAAGCCTGGTTCCTCAGCTCGGACGGAACCCTTTCCGAAGGTTCAGAAGCGATCGAGACCTTCTTGGGAAGCATGGCCGAGATGAACCCGCAGGTTGTGATCACCCCTGGCGAAGTCATGGTCTTCGGTGATCAGGCCGTGGGCGTGGGGATGTACGAGATGACGCTAAGCCCGGAAGGGGCTGAGCCGGTGAGCTACGGCGGATCCTACATGACGCACAACGTGAAGGTCGATGGTGCCTGGGTGGTCGCAGGGCATATTGGGAACCTCACGGACGACCCGTTCGAAGGCTTTGAGTTCTCGGCGCCTGAGGGTGAGGCTGGGGAGAACCAGGGGACCATGGGTGAGCTGACAGGCGGCTGGGCGACCCATTACAACTTGGGCCACGCTTCGATGGTCGCGGACTACTATACCGAGGACGCGATGGCATCCTTATCGCGCGGCGGGCAGGTCATGGGTCGCGAGGCGATCTCGACCGCTATTTCGGGCGTCATGGAAGCGCGCCCGGGGACGATCGACATCAACGATCTGCAAACGTGGGAGCTTGGCGATGGCTGGGCGCTCGACGTCGGCTGGTTCGCTTCGACGGAAGCCGGCGCGGATGCACCGTTCCAGTCGGGCGGTTACCTCAACCTGCTGAAGCAGGCGGATGATGGGTCGTGGCAGATTCATTGGGCGGTGTCCAACGCTTGGCCGACGGGCGACATGTAGTCTGTCTCGCTTCGAGCGACACTAAAGGGGGGCGGGTCCAAAGTGGGCCCGTCCCCTTTTTCGTCTCTTGCCCACTCGCGCTTGGCCCTTGGTATTCGGTCGGAGGAACAACGTCGGCCTCACCTAACATTCGCCCATGACCTTCGTCTTAATCGCTCTCGGTGTCCTCACGGTTGCGATCGCCTTGGTTAGGGCGGTCACGATGAAGAAGGTCTCCGTTGAAGACCTGGTCGAGGCGGCTCAAAGCGCTGCGGCCCCGACGCTGAGGACTAGGAGCGCCCCCTAGATGCTCCGCATGCCGAAAGAGCCGCCCAAAACACGACATCATGCATGGCGACAGGGCTGCTCGGTCGTTGTTCGGACGACTCGGCCGTGACTGACGTGGTCTCGTCACCTCGTACCAAGCCCCACGCCATCCATCCGATCTCGAGCGCGAAACTCCCGTACCCTAGGGACTACACGACGCCCTGAAAACGCACAGCAAGGTGGGGACGGCGTAGCGGCGCATGGGCCCGGGCAGAGTAGTAGGGGGCCACCCTCGGCGTAGTGCCGAAGGTGGTCGTGTCCTACGCTTGGGGGCGCTCCCCTCGAACGGTTACTCGGTACCCGGAGCGGACGTTCGGGGAGTAATCCCAGACCGCGTAGTGCTGTGTACACCTGTTGTCCCAGAAGGCGATCGAATGCTGCTGCCACCTGAAGCGACACTGAAAAGCGGGGCTCTTCACGTGGTCGAACAGGAAGTTGAGTAGCGCATCACTTTCCGGGATGGGGAGTCCAAGGATCTGGGTGGTGAACATTGAGTTCACATAGAGGCACTTTCGCCCCGACACGGGATGGGTTCGAACCACCGGATGTTCGCTCTTCGGGTAGACCTTCCGCGTGTCGTCGCGCCCGATCATCGCGTTCACGCTCTGGTAGTACGGAGCACCGTCGTGGATCGCCGTGAGGCCCTCGATCATCTCCTTCATTCGCTCGGACAGGGCTCCGTAAGCGGCGTACATGCTGGCAAACATCGTGTCACCGCCGCTTTCCGGGACGGTAAACATCCGCAGGATCGATCCCATGGGGGGCTCTTCACCGCAGGACACATCGGAGTGCCACATCTCGCCCGCTACGCGCTTTGAGGTTTTGTCCGCATGAATGATCATGACCTCGGGATGTCCGTCCAGCCCGGGGTCGTTGGGGTGGATGTCCAGGGTGCCGAAGCGCGCTCCAAAGGCTTTATGGGCCTCCACGGAAATGTCCTGGTCACGGAAGAAAATTACTTGGTGCTCCGTGAGAGCCTCGCGAATCGTGGCGAAGTTCTCGTCCGACAAATCACCAAGGTCCACACCGAGTACTTCCGCCCCAATCGTGGGTGTGACCGGTCGGATGAAGAGTCCCGAATCGGTCGCCGCAATGTCGCTCATGGTGTGATCTCCGTAGCGTGTGTCGAACTACTTCCGCGACCACACTACTATGTCAGACGACCTCCAGCACTACGACGCCGACTTCGTCGTGATCGGCTCCGGCTTCGGCGGATCCGTGTCGGCGCTCCGTCTCGCGGAGAAGGGCTACAAAGTCATCGTACTTGAGCAGGGCAAACGATACGAGCGCTCGGATTTCCCTGAGACGAGTTGGGGGCTGAAGAAGTACCTGTGGATGCCCCGCTTCGGCTGGGGCGGCATCCAGGCGGTCAGCTTCTTCCGCCACATGCTGGTGCTTCATGGGACGGGGGTGGGAGGCGGTTCGCTGGTCTACGCGAACAACCTTATTCATCCACCGGCACAGGCCTTCGGTGAGGACGAATGGGGGGATCCCGACTGGGTCGGTCGTTTGGAGCCTCACTACGCCGAAGCCCGACGCATGCTTGGAGCCAGCCCGTGCGAAGGCCTTGGCCGCACCGACGAGCTTCTTGAACAAGTGGCGGCGGAGATGCCTGGATCGGGAACGCTCCGAGCCAGCGATGTCGGAGTCTTCTTTGGCGAATCCGGCGTCGAGGTCGCCGACCCGTACTTCGGTGGGGAAGGTCCACGCCGCACCGGGTGCACGCGCTGTGGGGCGTGTATGATCGGATGCCGTGTCGGTGCGAAGAACACACTCGATAGGAACTACCTGTGGTTCGCAGAACGGCTCGGGGTCGAGATCGTACCGGAAACCCGAGTCACGGGAATCGAGCCTCGTGAAGGAGGCTACACGGTCCACGTCCGAGACTCTCTCCGTCGCGATCCGGGAAGGAGGAGTTGGCGCGCGAAGCAGGTCGTGGTCGCAGGAGGGGTCTTAGGTTCTGTCCACTTGCTACTCCGCTCACGCGACAAGGGATGGCTGCCCGATCTTTCTCCTCGCATCGGTGAGTTCGTACGCACGAACTCCGAAGAACTTCTGGTGGTGGAGAGCAAAGATCGGACGGTGGATCTCGGCGACCACGTGGCGATTACGTCCGGCCTTCAAGCGGATGCGAACACGTTCGTGGAGATGGTACGTTTGAACCGCGGGTCGGACGTTCTGTTCGGGTTGACCGCCCCGTTGGCTGGTGTGTCACGACTTCCTCGAGCCGTGGCTCCGCTCGTCGCTGCGCTCTCGAGTGTTCCGAGATTTTTGCTCGGACTGTGGCCGTTCGGACGGGCATCACGGTCAGCGATCCTACTGGCCATGCAGCCGACTGAAGGACATCTCAGTCTCGTACTCCAACGGCGCTGGCTTGGATTGGGCCGTGCTGTTCTCAAATCCGAGTTGCCGATCGGTGAGAAGCCGCCTGCCGTGCGAATCCCCGTCGCTCGAGAGATCGCACGCCGCTTGGCCGAGAAAATGAACGGTACTGTGTGGCAGAGCCTGTGGATCCCGTTCGCCGGATCACCCACAACCGCTCACGTCCTAGGTGGCTGCCGAATGAGCGATACCCCAGATGATGGAGTCGTGGATCGGGCCGGGCGCGTGCACGGCCATCGCGGACTCTACGTGGCGGACGGCTCGGTCGTGCCGTCCAACCTGGGCGTAAATCCGAGCCTCACCATCACAGCACTCGCCGAATACATCATGGCCCAGGTCCCCGGAGCGGGCGAAGCGCCCACGAGCGCCGCGCCAGAGGACGACTAGGCCGGGCTCACCCCCACGGGTACGGCCCGGACATCTCCACATTGCCCGCGTCAAAGAGCAGCTCGATCATCCGATGCCACGAGTCCCAGCTCGTGGTTCGACCGTACACCGAGTTGGTTTTGTGGGAGATCACGAGATCGACGGCAGGGAAGACCGTAATCCACTGTCCGATGGCTCCGCGCCCTGTGTAGGCGCCCGCAAAGGGGCCCACAGCCAGTGGCCCATCGAAGACCCACCACATGTACCCGTACCCGAAGTAGCCGTCACGGCGGCCGACCGGGTTCATTTCCTCGAGCGGGGTCACCACGGACACGATCTCTTTGGCCCACTCGCGGGAGATCACCTGCCGTCCATCCCAGCTCCCCTCATTCAGCATCAAGTGCCCGATCCTGGCCATGTCACGAGTCGAGAGGTGGAAGTGGTAGGAGGGGAAGCGAGATCGTGAGAGGTCGCCACCCTTCTGGTGGATGGGGCGATTCCAGTCCTGGAACCCGATCGGGATCCCGATCTGCGCTTGGGTTTCGTCGTAGAGGTCGCGCCCTGTGAGCATCTCGAAGACCCCGCCGGCGGCGTTGAAGTCCCAATTGCTGTAGAGCATGTACTCGCCTGGCTGCTGCGAACCCCGGGCAGGGGCGTCGCCCAGGTTGTCGCCACCGTTCGAGGCAGCGTGGTAGACGCCTGACCGCGCGGTGATCAGGTGACCGATCTGCGCTTGCTTCTCGATGGGGAGGAGCCCGCCTACGTCATCGACTCCAATGTCCTCCATCGTTGCGCTGAGATCGATCGTGCCGTTCTCGACCCAGTAGCCGTAGAGCATCGAGAGGATGCTCTTTCGCACCGACGCGAGATACGAGAGCTCTTCGATATCGCCGAAGGTGTAGACCAACCGGCCTTTGTGGGCGGCCACGACACCGGTCGAGTTCGCGGAGTCGGCCAGGAATCGGGTCACGCCGCGGAGCGCCTGCGCGTCCCAACCGGCTTGGGCCAGGCCGGGCTCACGCAGGATCGTCCACTCTTCTCCGGGGAAGACGCAGTCCGAGCACTGGGCGGCGATGGAGGCAGGGGTCAGTCCGCCAAACGCAACGAGAGCGACCCACATGAACAACGTCGCGCGGATGTGCTTCATCTTCAGCTCCATGGGCTCCGGAATGATCACGAAGGTAGGGGCCCTGGGCCCAAGGTTCCACCCTAGACCTTTCGGGCCCTCACTTCGGGTATGTGACCATGGCCATTCTCATCTCAATTCTCCCTGTTCTCGCGATGCTCGCGTGCCTCACGCTGATCCCATTGGGCCTGCCCGGCCTCTTCTTTGGAACCCCGGTTCCTGTCATCGGACCGATGATCACGGCCTTTCTGACCTGAGGGGCTGGATCGGTATCGTGCCGGAGGAGCCGATGTTGTTCGTCGGCACGATCCGAGAGAACCTGCTGTACGGGAATGCTGACGCGTCGGATGAGCGGCTCGATGAAGTCGCTGCCGACGCTCATGCCGACATCTTCATTCGGGATCTAGCGAAGGGATACGGTGAACTCGTCGGCGAGCGGGGCATCACTCTGAGCGCAGGCCAACGACAGAGCCTCGCGATCGCGCGCGTGATGCTTGAACGACCGCGTGTCCTGATTCTGGAGGGCCGTCCAACTCCTTGGACGCGGAGTCGGAGCGGCTTGTGCAGGATGCGCTCGAGCGCATCCTGCCGGACCGCACCACCCGCGTGATCGCCCACAGATTGTCCACAGTGATTCGTGCGGACCGGGTCGTGGTTCTCCACGGCGGCGTGATCGCAGCCTCGGGCGCGCATGCGCACTTGCTTGCTACGGACCCGGTGTGCCAGCGGCTCTATGGGCGCCAGTTCGAGGACGCGTTGGCTACCACCCATGCCTCGGTCGCCCCAACGAACTGACTCTTGCTGGCTGAGGACTTTTTCCTGGTGACTCCGATCGAGCCTAGCGACCTGTCCCCGGCGGTCGCAGCTCATTCCAGCGTTCGATAAACGCGACGGCTGCCGCTACGCCTGCCTCGGTCCCGACACGCCCGCGTTCGAGCGTGGCTTCTGCTGGGTTGCGGACACCCCACACGCCTGTGGTCGACATCTCGACCGATGACGTGCCCTTCCCAGTAGCCTCGTCCTTCAGGCCCTCCGCTAGGAACACAGCGAGTGCCGTGGCATCTCCGGCCACAACTTCTGGAAGCATCTCTTCCATGTGTAACGGCAGTGTGAGCTCTGCTGCGTAGGCCGCGTCGAGGTCGACGAGCTGAGGGATCATGTAGAGTGAGTTCGACGTTTCTGGCGTTCCCCCGTGCCGATCGAACATGGGCTCGGCCGGACGTGGTAGGCCCCGGCTGGCGGTGCGGTCCCTGAAGGGACCCGTTACGGCGTCCAGACTCACCGCGATCCCTGCGGTCTCTTGGTTGATACGATCCACAATGAATGTCGTGATCGCGCGGTTTCCGCCGTGGGCGTTCATGAACAGAAAGCGTTTGAACCCATGCTGCATCAGGCTCTTCGCTGCCTCGACGTAGACCTCTTGGATCAGCTCAGAAGGCAGCGTCACCGTGCCGGCGAACCCCATGTGATAGGGTGACTGCCCCGGCATCATTATGGGCGCCACCAAAATGTCCACACGTTGCGCGATGAGTTTTGCTCGTTCCACACCGTTGAGGTAGTCGGTGCCAATGGGCAGGTGCGTCCCATGTTGCTCGAGAGAAGCGACGGGGATCAGCACCATGTCACTTCGGGTTAGGAGATCTTCCACCTCGGGACGAGTCATGTGTGGGAGGTAGTTCTTCACCTTCACGATCTCGGGTAGCCCTGTGTGTTGGGCTTCTGTACCGCACGGTGTGAGGACGAGAGCGGCGGCGGCGAACAACAGGACACGCTTCATGATCCGACTCCTTCTGGACGATCGGGGGGCTCGGCACATCTTAGAGTGTACTGTGCCGGAAGGCGATCACTTTGGAGTGTCGAGATGATTGAGTCAGGCGGCGTTCTGTCGCACTACCGGAGTATCTGTCGCCGCACTCGCCCGGTGGCGGAGTGTGTCCCGGGGTTCACGTTCAGGATGCTCCGTAAGTAGCCAGATCGCTCTCACGTGGCTCATGCGCGATGACCGAGAAGATTTTAACTTCAAAAGGAGCGATGGACATGGTTTGGGCGTTTCAAGGGCCATGGTGTCGGCCGCCGACAAGTATCAGGGCTGTATAACCGATCCTTGGTGGAGGCCGGATCCCATTCGGTCTGCATTGCCTGAAAATCAGCCGGTACCCCGGAAGAGCAGGGCGAATCTGAAGGAAGTGTGATGACCGATGCCACTGCGACGCGTCCTCGGACGATTCTCGAGGACATCCAACAGACCAAGCCGTTCCGAAGCCTGAGCCAAGAGGCGTTCCTGGGGATGCTCAGGACCGCGGACGACTTCAAACGCCGTGTGGGTGAGGCCCTGGAGCCCCACGCGATCACGACACAGCAGTACAACGTGCTCCGGATTCTGCGCGGTGCAGGCGACGAGGGGATTCCCACGCTGATGATCGGCGAGCGGATGATCGAACGGACGCCTGGCGTCACCCGCCTGATTGATCGGATGGAGAAGCGAGGTTGGGTCGTTCGCAAGCGTTGCACAGAAGACCGGCGCCGTGTGTGGTGTCGAGTTACGCAGGAGGGACTAGGCCTGCTCGACTCACTCGATGACATCTTGAATGCCGTGGACGACAGTCTCGGTGTAGCGCTGGAACCGTCCGAATTGACCCAATTCACTGAGTACCTCGATCGGCTCAGAGCTGCAGTCAACGAATAGGAAGCCCACGGCAGTTTGACGTAACACCCCTCCCGTAGGTATTGGTCGGTTATAGGCCGGCCGCTTGGCCGCGCGCCAATTGCCCGGAGGCTCTCGTGAATCGCCACTTATTCGCTCCGTTCTTTTTCGGTCTCTTCTTATTTGGATGCGGGGGTGCTCCCTCTCGCGTCCTTCCCCAGCCGACGTCTTCGCCGTTCGATGTCGTGATCTCAGGTGGTACCATCGTGGACGGAACCGGGAATGCGTCGTTTCCGGCGGATGTCGGGCTCCGTGGAGATCGCGTCGCTGCGATTACTCCCCCGGGCATGCTCTCCGAAGAACCGGCGAACCGGCGGGTCGATGCGACGGGCTTGGTAGTGGCTCCCGGCTTCATCGACATTCAAAGCCATTCACGATTCAACTTCTTGGGCAACGGAGATGGCCGGGTCGTTTCCAAGGTCACCATGGGGGTGACCACAGAGATCATGGGCGAGTCCACGACGAACGGACCTGCCAGTGCTGCCATGCTTTCCGCCGCCGGCGGAGCTGTTGGTCGCTCGGTCTTTGAGACGTTCGGAGATTGGATGAGCGCGATGGAAGCCCACGGCGGGAGCGTGAATTTTGGCTCTTTTGTCGGCGCGACCACGATCCGCGTGCTTGGTATGGGCGAGGCCATGGGTAAGGCGGGGGGACCCGAAGTGAGCGCGATGCAGGACGCAGTACGTCAGTCCATGGAAGACGGTGCGTTCGGAATCGGGTCGGCACTCATTTATCCTCCCGGAAACTTCGCTTCCACCGAAGAGTTAATCGCGATCAACAGTGCGGCGGCACCCTACGGCGGGGTGTACATCACACACATGCGTTCGGAGGCGGACAATTTCCTTGAGGCCATCGATGAGGCCATCAAGATCGGGACCGAGGCTGGCGTGCCGGTCGAGATCTACCACCTCAAGGCGGGCGGCCAACGGAATTGGCACAAGGCTGCGGAGGCCGTGGCCAAGATCGACTCGGCTCGCGCTGCCGGCGTCGATATTCAAGCGAACATGTATCCGTATACGGCTGGTGGTACGGGTTTGACCGCCTGCTTTCCACCGTGGGCGTCGGCGGATGGGAAGCTCTTTGACAACCTCGCAGACGCGGACATGCGGGGTCGGATTCGCGCGGAGATCGAGAACCAGACGGAGGCATGGGAGAACCTGTGCTCTCTCTCCACTCCAGAGGGAGTCCTGCTCCTCGGATTCAACAAGGCCGAGAATCGCAAGTACATGGGCCGATACCTCGCTGATGTGGCCGCGGAGGTCGGGAAGGACTGGATCGAGACCGCGTTCGATTTGGTCTTAGACGAACGGCAGAGAATTGGCACGATCTACTTCATGATGAGCGAAGAAAACGTCGCGATGCAGATCGGTCAGTCGTGGATGAAGTTTGGGACGGATGCTGGCGGGATCGATCCGGAGACCGCTACAGGCCTCTCACACCCGCGGGCGTATGGCACATTCACGCGTATCCTCGGGAAGTACGTCCGAGAAGAGGGCGTGACTACGCTCGAGGAAGCCGTCCGAAAAATGTCGTCTGCGGTGGCCACCCGACTTCACATCAAGGACCGCGGACTGCTCAAGGAAGGCTTCTTCGCAGACGTGGTCGTCTTCGATCCGGAGACCGTCGGAGATCATGCGACGTATGATGAGCCCCACCAATTGTCGACCGGTATCGAGCATGTATTTGTAAATGGGATAGAGGTCGTAAACGGAGGCCGTCACACCGGAGCCATGCCAGGGATGCCAGTCCGTGGGCCCGGCTGGACGGGGTGGCACCGGTAGCCTGAGGCAACGTCCCCGACCGTCACAACGTCTCAACTCATGCAGGCCGGTGACACAGGTGCACGCCAGTTTCGTAGGTGTGGACGATGGGTGGTTGGGGAGAGCTGGGGCTTCGGACCGAGAGGGGATGATGATGAACGTGGAAGAGCGGATCCGATTTCTGCTGAGGACGGCAGTCCGAGCAGAGGGAAAGGGCGATTTTCGGATCGCTCAGTTATTTTGCAGAATGGCGGAGGACATGCGACCCATGGAGCATGCTCTCAGCGCTGCGGGGCCCTGAGCTAGGGGGTTTGCACTGACAGGGACGGTGTGGAGCCACAGTACCCACGGCCCGGTCGCCCGTTGGGCGGCCGGGCTTTTCTTTGTCCTGATATTCCCACGTGCTTGTAGGCTACTTCCCGGATTCCCGTTGGGATCGAATGAATTACATTTCTGGTCCCGCTGCGGTTCCCCGGACGGCTGCGGGCTTCTAACCCAGACAGGAATGCCTTAGATGAAGCGTTTTTCGATCCTCTCGGCTCTTGCCGTTTTCGCCGCGTGCGGCGGTGGCGAGCCGGCCGAGAGCGGCGCTGCCAGCAGCGCCTCCGCGGAGCCCGCGGAAGTGGCTGCTCCGACAGCAAATCTCCCCGGCGGTGAAATGACCACTCCTGAGTGGTTCGCTGTGGATGCGGATGCACAGGTTGCTCACATCGTCCTGACCGCCGGTGCGACCAACGACAACAACTATTGGAACTACAATGGTGGCACCAAAGGCAGCATGGCCATCACTGTTCCGGTGGGTTACACGGTGACAATCGATCTGGTCAACAACGATCCAGCCATGGCGCACAGCGTTGGGGTCTCTGCGGAGACGTCGTCGTTTGGTGCGATGCTCGACCCAACGCCTGTCTTCACGGGTGCGGTCACTGAAAACCCGACGTCGATGGTCGATGGCACCATGCCGGGCGAGACAGACACGGTCACGTTCACGGCGGATGCCGCTGGCACGTACACGTTGGTCTGCTACATCCCGGGTCACGGTACCACGGGCATGTGGGTTTACTTCGTCGTATCGGCTGACGGCTCGGCCGGCGTCCAGGGCGCTATGTAGGCCCCGAACGTCCCGCAGTAGAGCACAGCAGTGGGACACAAGGAAGCGCCGCTCCGATTTCTTCGGGGCGGCGCTTTCTTTGTGGATCCGGTGAGACGCTCAGTCGTCGCTGGACATCGCCTCGGCTTCCTCGAGGGTCGGCCCGCGTAGGTGCACCGGTGCCTGTTTGCCCTTCACGTTCAGGTTGAGCACCTCCACGAAGACCGAGAAGCCCATGGCGAAGTAGACGTACCCCTTCGGGAAGTGGGTCCCCATGCCTTCTGCGATAAGGGACATTCCGATCAGGAGTAGGAAGGACAGCGCGAGCACTTTCAGAGTGGGGTGCTGACTGACGAAGCGACTCACTCCGCTTGCGGCCCAAATCATGAAGCCGCCTGCGATCAGAACCGCGAGGACCATCACCTGGATGTCGTCAGCTACACCGACAGCGGTGATGACGGAGTCCAACGAAAAGACGATGTCGAGGAGAGCGATCTGAACGATGACTGCTCCCAATGCCGCAGCGCCACGGGACGTATCCTGACTCGCTTCATCACCCTCGAGCTTGTGATGGATCTCACGGGTGGACTTGAAGAGGAGGAACATGCCACCCGCAATGAGAATCAGGTCGCGACCAGAAAAGCTGTGATCGAAGAGCGCGAAGAGTTCGCCCGTGAGCTGCATGATCCACGTGATGGAGAACAGCAGGAGAATTCGGGTCCCGATCGCGAGCGTGAGGCCGATTTGTCGAGCCTTGGCTCGAGAGTCCTTCTTCACACGATCGGCCAGGATCGCGATGAAGATGATGTTGTCGATCCCCAGCACGATCTCTAGGGTCGTGAGGGTGAACAAAGCGACCCAGGCTTCAGGGCTGTTGATCCATTCCATCGAGGCGCGGCTTGTTGAGATGAGTCGGCGCGCAAAAGCTATGTGGTGGCTCGCCTGTTTCCTATCGTGCGTCGAGACCTTGGATGGTCCGGCCGAACCTTTGGGTCTGCTGGGGCGTCCAATGACGTGGTAGTCTCCCCTTCGTCCGTTCCCATTCCCAGAGCCTGATCGGCTGGCCGTAGTGTGGAGTCAGTTTTCCGCCATGGAACTCAACGAATGTCCTTCGTCCTGGCCGGAATATGCTGACTTCCGCGAACAGAGCCGGGCGTTCGAAGAGCTCGGCGCCTGGCGCGGCGCTCTTCCTTGCCGTGGTCGGCATTTACGGAGTGCTGTCGTATTCGGTTGCTCAGGGGACACAGGAGATTGGGATTCGAATGGCGCTGGATGCAGAAGAGGGCACGATCGCAAAGATCGTCGTGGGCCAGGGCCTGGCTCTGATACTGCTTTCGTTTGCAATTGGCGTGCTGAGTGCGCTCGCTACGGCGCAGGTGTTTTTGAGCTTGCTTTATGGGGTGACTCTGAGAGACCCGCTCACCTAAGTGACGGTGACGGCTGTCCTGACGGTGGTGGTGGCCCTGGCCTTCCCAGCCCCGCCGGGGCCAGCACGGTGAGTCCCCAGACGGCTCTCCGCTACGATTGATGGCCTGATAGAGACCGGACTCTGGATCAGGGAAAGGGCTCTGGCATTGGCGTCGGGGCCCTTGTTTAGTCATCTGTGGCGGCTGGCGACGCCTCGCTCCGCGACAAGCTCGTGTCCAAATTCAAGATCAAAAACGGCCTTTGCCAGATATCCCTCCCGGGGACGAAGGCGTTCGTGATTGATGGTGGCGATGATGGGGGGCCTAGTCGACGCCGGTAGGACGGACTGGGCCGCGAAGATTGCTGGGGGAATCCGGGAGATGCCGCTCAACGAGCACTTCGGTCAGGCCGTGATGAGCTTGAAGAAGCTTGCCTCCCCCGACTTTGGTGTCGCTTGCTTCACGCACGGCGAGCCGATCAAGAAAGGCGCTTCCAGGCGGTTCATGAAACGCTGGCGAGGAGGCCGCTGACGGCGCTTTCGGTAGCGATCAGCTCGAAAAACCCCGCAGGAATCCCAAAATGTACATATCTTTGTCATTGTGTGTGACAATACTATTGATTTGACGAATCAAAATATATTACTCTATAGGTATCACGGTTTTCATATTTTCGGTGTTTTTCTGTAAATGTCTGATATCCATACCTTCTTGAGCGCCTATCCACGGATCCGATCTGCGTGCCGGATGCGCCACGTGGCTGACCCTGAGTCGGGGAAGCGCCTTACCGCACATCAGGCGGGCATTCTGAGGCACCTCGACACGAAGGACCCGGTGATGGTCGGTGAACTGGCAGAACACCTGGGGGTCACCGCGTCGACCATGTCCCTGACTCTGTCACGGCTCGAGGTGGGTGGTTTCATTTTCCGGGAGAGGGACGCTGCCGATCGGCGCGTGATGAATGTCCTGCTCACAGACCACGGGGAGCGGATGCGTGAGGGGCTGGCCGACTTGGACCCGGATCGTGTACATCGGATGCTTCAGCATCTCGATCCGGAATCGCGCCGACTCGCTCTTCGTGGACTGGGCTTGCTCGCGGAAGCCGCCGACGCTCTGACCCGAAGCGGCCGCGAACACGTCGACGCGCTATCGGATCCATAAGAACGCCACTCAGCAGGAGATGCGGATGGTGACGTCCGGATACTCAGCGACTCCGTTCCCCAAGAAACTCGGAATCGAAGGAAGGGCACGCGGTCATGGAACTGATGCTGGAGCTCCACAAAAGAGGGCGCCCCGATCTGCATGGTCACACACGATCCGCGGTATGCGCACATGGCTGACCGCTCGATCCATCTCTTCGATGCTCAGGCCGTCAGTGAAGATCAAGCGCAGATGCACTCACTCGAAGAATCGGGTTTCGACGTCGCGACCTGAGTCGTCTCGCTCAGTCGTCGATTAGGCGGCTAAAGGAAAGAGAGGCCCGCGGGATTCCCCGCGGGCCTCTTTCTTTCTTTCCAGCTGACGGCGGCCTCGATTAGTCCGCCGCCTCCAGCTCAGGCCATTCACCCGGGACGTTGTACGCGCGGGCAACGGCATCGGGATCGTCGTGGTCCGCCCGCTCTGACATTAGGAAGACGTAGTACCCACACGTCGTCCCTGCGGGATGGCCACGGCACACCTTCGGGCCGTGACTTGTGCACCGTGCAGAGCCGCGTATTGAGGTCCAGCAGGTTGCAGGCGCTCCCGTATACCTCGTCCTTTTGATGCTTGAGTACGCGTTCTCCCTCGTCCCAGCCCTTCTTGGTGTAGCGTTCTCGTGCCTCAGACTCTGTGACGCCAAAATGACCCGCGAGACGTGTCACATCACGAACCGTGACCTCGATTCGTGAGTATGTGCAGCAGTACGACGGACAGTTGTGACAGTCGTACAAGAGGGGAAGGGAGGTTGCCACAATCGCTGACGGCGAGGGTCACTGGAGCGTACACCACTCTTTGGTGGCGCCAGAAGCTACTAGGAAACGTCGGGGCGTGGCCATGCGTTCTAAGCCACGGTAATTTGCCGTCCCTGACCCGAACCAATTGCTTGGAATCACGGATATGCGCCGCACTACGATTGCTCTGATTGTCTTCGGGTTCGCCTCGATTGGCGCTCCCGTGTCTTCTGCCGCACAGGCGCGTTTCGACGAACTGCTCACGCGCGCCGAACGGACGGAGTTCACCGAGACCAGCTCGTACGAGGACGTGGTAGAACTCGCGACGCGCATTGCCGAGATGTCGCAGGATATTCACATGACGACGTTCGGTTATACCAACGAGGGCCGCGCGCTGCCGCTCCTGATAGTGGGGGCCCCCGATGCGACACCGGAGTCGGTGCTCGGAACCGGGAAGACCCGGGTCTATATCCAAGGCAACATCCACGCCGGTGAGGTCTGTGGCAAAGAAGCGTTGCTCATGTTGTTACGGCGATTTGCTACTGGTGACTACCCAACATGGACGAACGATCTCGTCCTCCTTGTGGCCCCTATCTACAACGCCGACGGGAACGAGCGCGTGTCGCTGGGGAATCGACCACGGCAGCACGGCCCCATTGGCGGGATGGGACAGCGTCCGAACGCTCAAGGGCTCGATCTGAATCGAGATCATACCAAGCTGGATTCTCCAGAGGCTCGATCCTTGGTCGGTATGATGAACGCCTATGACCCTCACGTTGGTATCGACTTGCACACCACCAACGGGACGAGGCACGCGTACCACCTCACCTATTCGCCGCCCCTGCACCCGAATACGCCTTCTTCCATCGACCGTATGCTTCGCGATCGATGGCTTCCTGAGGTGACGTCACGCGTGAAGGAGAAGCATGGGTGGGACTACTACTACTATGGGAATGCGAATCCGCGGCGCCCCGGATGGTACACCTTCGATCACCGCCCGCGCTTCAACAACAACTACGTCGGGCTTCGGAATCGCTTTGCGATCCTGAGTGAGGCGTACGCCTATGCCACCTTCGAGGACCGAGTGCGTGGCACGTTGTGGTTCGTTGAAGAGGTGCTGGATTTCGCGGAACAGAATGCCGGAGAGATCAGGGATATCGTTGCTGCTGCGGATCGTCAGACGGTCGTAGGCACGACCCTGGCCACGCGCGCTCAGTTCCAGCAGTCCGAACAGGAAGTCACGATCCTCATGGGTGAAGTCGATGAGGAACGGCATCCGAACACCGGCTCGATTATTCTGCGCCGGCGGGATGTGGTGAACCCCACGCGGATGTACGAGTACGGCACCTTCGAACCCGCTGAGACCGCAGTTGCCCCGGCGGCGTATTACATCCTTCCAGAGGCGGACGAGGCGATCGACAAGATCGAAGCGCACGGGCTCACGGTGATCCGATACGCTACCGAGAGAGAACTCCCGGTGGAGCGATTCGTGATCGACTCGACCACAGTCGCCCCGCGCGAATTCCAGGGCCGCCGCGAGCGGACGATTTGGGGCAACTGGGTCGCCACCATCGAGACTCTCCCGGCCGGGACCGCGTACGTGTCGGTGGATCAGCCCCTTGGCCGGCTAGCCTTTACGCTGCTGGAGCCGCGTTCGGATGATGGCTTCGTAGCGTGGGCGCTCCTCGATGAGCAAATCGAAGCCGGTGAGCTACCTGTACTGCGGGTGGCTGCACCAGGCAGATAGGCCCTCTGAGGGAGCCCCTCTAGAGCTCGTCTACACTTTGGAAGATGTGCACGCCTCGGTCTTCCAAATGATTGATCACGGAATCGAAACACTCCGCGTTTCGGCCGACGACCTCAGGCGGTGCTACGCCTGGCTCGTTCCAGAGTCCACTCGTGACCAATCGTACCATGCCGGTGCATGTGTATCCCGTCGTCCGAGCTATGGATGAGGTCTCAGTGTCCGGGTTGTAGTAGTCGAGCATGTTGTACGTGTGCAGGAGCGCTTTGTCGTCTTTCGCTCCTTCAATCGTGATGCGCATGACGGTCAGGTCCGGCTCGCCTTCGTCGAACGTCCAAGCGTCGAACAGGAGGGCCTCAGTGACGTCCCTTGGCTTAACGATTCCCGATGCTGCTGAGATGTCTTGCGAAGAGAAAAAGCCGGCGTCGCGGAGCACCTTCATTTTGTCGGCGTGCCCCGGGTATCGCATGGTCTTCTCGACCATTTCCGGGACGTCCGACGTTTTCAGGAGCGAGCGCAGACCGTCTGTGTTGAAAGCCTCCAGGGTGCCCAGCCCCGGGAAGTCCACCAGTTCGACTTCGGAGAGGCCGGGAAGAGCGACTTCAACACCACCCTTCCTCATGCGAGCCTCGCGCATGTAGAGCGCGATCACGTCTCTTGGGGAGAATGGCGCCTTGTACTCCCAGGGCCACGAACGCTCCACGGGGAGTCCGCCGACCAAGCAGTGGAACGAGTAGGTCTCGTCCAAGTGCTCCTCGAGACGTCCGAACATCATGTTGCTGAGGCCAGGAGCCACGCCACAGTCGACGAGGCATGGTACGCCTTGTTCCTTCGCGAGCGCGTCGAGTCCGAACGCGTCTTCCGGGAAAAACGAAATGTCGACAATGGGGCGTCCCTCTTGAAGAACGCGTTCCACGGTCTGGTAGCCCATGAAACCGGGTACGGCGCTGACGACGAGGTCTGCGTCCGCGACCGCCTTCGAAACCATGTTCAGATCTGAAAGATCTGCCACGACTCCGTCGGCACCGTGCTCCGTGAGACGATCCACAGCGACAGGGTCAACGTCGACCACGAGCACCGAAAAGTCCTCTTCGGCGGCGAGGTCGCGCACGATGGCGTTTCCAACTCTTCCGCCGCCCAACACCACGATCTTCAGGGGTAAATTCTCCGAATCAGTTCGTATTTCCGGACCCGGAATGAGTCAATTAGGGTCGTCCTGTGCAAGGGGGTGCGCCCGGAGCGTCATATAGGCCGATGGAGGAAAGACACAGGAGGAATGGGATGCGGACGCACGGCCGGTGGGTGGTATCGATGGGATTGGTGGTGGCTCTTATGGGAGCGGCCGCTCCAGCGTCTGCACAAGGATGGGTCGAACTTCCCGTTCTGCGGGGCGGGTTCTCTGTGGAGAAAGTGCGCAGTGACGTTCGTGTTCGCGTCCATGGCCGTGTGGCTGTGGTCGAGGTGACCGAATGGTTCGTGAACGACGGAAATCGGGTCGCAGAGGGCGACTATCTATACCCGCTCCCGAGTGAGGCTGTCTTCGAGGGCTTTTCCCTCTTTCAGGGCGACACAGAACTCCGCGGCGAGATCATGGACGCAGACCAGGCCCGGCGCATCTATGAAGACATCGTCCGTCGCAGGGCCGACCCTGCCCTCATCGAGTTGGCCGGACACGGACTCCTGCGGGCGCGTGTCTTCCCGATCGAGCCCGGTCAGGAGCGGAAGGTGACGCTCCGATACACGCAGGTGCTGGAGCGCGCAGGTGATGCCCTTCAACTGGTCTATGCTGGCGCGGTACGGGGGACCATGGGGCGCTCGGGCATCGATACGCCGGAAGGCAGATCTGTTCCTGAGCCGGTTGAGACCTCGTTCGAGATAGAAGTGGCGAACGGTCACGACTTCTTGGATCCGTTCTCTCCGACCCATGACTTGGAGGTCAGTCGGCATGAAGAGGGACTCGATGTCAGCGTCGACGACGAAGTTCTCGGTCGGCTATCCATCTTCTTTCCGTTCGCGGGAGCGGACGTAGGACTGTCGCTCGCCACGCACCGTCCTGTTGGTGAGGGCGGATACTTCATGCTGACGTTGTCTCCAGAGCGCCTCAGAATAGAAGCGGCGCCTAGGGACGTTACAGTCGTGCTGGACGTGTCCGGGTCCATGTCGGGCGACAAGATCGTCCAGGCGCGACAGGCGCTGAACCAGCTCCTGGGGTCGCTCTCTCGCGGTGACCGCTTTCGCCTGATCGCGTTCTCGAACTCTGTCAGGATGAGTGGCGCGGATTGGTCTCTGGCGACCGGGCACGAAGTGGCACAGGCCCGGGAATGGGTTTCGCGGTTGGTGGCGGACGGCGGCACCGACATTGGGTCGGCGCTTGAAGAGGCCTTCCGGCTCGAGAGCCCGGAGGAGCGGCTCCCGATCGTGGTGTTCCTCACAGATGGCCTCCCGTCGGTCGGGGAGCAGTCGCCCGAACGGTTGGCTGATCGGGCTGAGAAAGTCGCTGGTCGGGCGCGTGTGTTCACGTTTGGTGTGGGGCACGACGTGAACACCCATCTGCTCGATCGTTTGGGCGAGGCTGGCCGGGGGAGCACCGATTACGTGCAGCCGGGCGAGAATGTGGAGAGGGTCGTCGGGCTCCTCGCTGCGAAGATCCGGCACCCTGTGCTCACAGACATCGCACTCTCCGGTGGCCCGACGCGATTGACCGAGGTCTTTCCCGTTCGAATCCCCGACGTCTTTGTCGGGCAGGAGTTGGTGCTGTTCGGGCGTTATGAGGGAGATGGGCAAAGCCAGGTGAGCGTTGACGGGAGCCGAGCTGGGGCGGCTCTGACGTTCACGACTGAAGTTCGTTTTCCGGAAGCGACTGAAGCGAACGGGTACATCCCTCGGCTCTGGGCTTCTAGGAAATTGGGACACCTCGAGCGCCAGATCTGGACGGAAGGTGCGTCCGAGTCGTTGATCGCTGAGATACGTGGTGTGGCGCTCAGGTACGGTCTGCCTGGCAAGTACACGTCCTACCTCGTACAGGAACCGGACATCGTAGCTGCTACGCCGGGCATGCCGGGTATGCAGCGCTTGATGGTCACAGGGGCCGCCCGCACCGCCGTCGGGACGCTGAACGCCCCTGCGGCCAGCGGACAGCGTGCTGTGCGAGACGCGTCCGCCGCACGCAAGCGGAGGGAAGCGACGACGCTCGACGAGCTCAGAGAAATGGAAGAAGAATACGCTGCGGGTGAGACGGCGACCGTGCGTTCGGTGGCGGGGCGGACCTTCACGCTAGAGAGTGGCGTATGGACGGATGCGGCGCACGACGATGTTCTGGAAGTGATCGAAGTGAAAGCGTTCAGCACCGCGTACTTCGAATTCGTGCGCGCCCTCCCGGAACTCGCACCGGTATTCGGTGAGTTGGATCGTGTGATCATTGCTGGCCAGCAGGTGAGCATCAGTATTTCTGACACGGGGCTCGACGAGATCGACAACGATCGGTTCACCGAGTTGGTAGATGCATTTCGAAATGGGGAGGCGGTGCGATGAGCGTGGATTGGACCGACGTATATCGGGACACCTATCCCGACCTCGTGCGCTTTCTGCACCGGAAGGTGTGGGACGTCGAACGGGCTCAGGATCTCGCGCAGGAGGCGTTCGTGCGCGCGCTGCGTCACGAGCCCAACAAACCCCGGGCGTGGCTCTTTCAAGTTGCCGCGAACCTAGCTCGTGACGAAGCCCGCACTGTAATACGGCGCAAGCGACACCTCACCCTTCTCAAGAGTGAGACCGAGGATCTCCAAGCTTCAGCTCCTGACTTGAACGATCAGTTGTCCGAGCGAGAGAGGATGGTCCGTGTGAAGGCGGCCTTGGAAGGACTCAGTGACCGCGACCGCGATGTCCTCCTTTTGTGGGACGCCGGACAGAGCTACACGGAAATTGCCAGGCAGGCGGGGCTGGCAGTGGGGGCGATTGGGACCACGCTCGCGCGTGCCCGCCGCCGTCTAGCAGATGCATATCATGAGACGGAGAAGGTCGATGTCGCACGTTAGCGAAGGGATCCTTCATGCCTACTTGGATGGAGCTCTCGATGAACTCCCCGGTGGCGAGGCCGATTCGGTCCGGGACCACCTTGCGAGATGTACACAGTGTTCGATCCAGTTGGGCGAAGCTGGGGCCGTCCGTGATGAGGCGATCGCGATTCTGGGCGGAATCTTGCCTCCGTTGGATATGCCTCCGCTCGAGGACCTCCGGTCCCGAGCTGCTGCCGTGCGGGTTGAGCCGACTGGCACCAGTGGTCGCCTCTACAGAATGGGTTGGGCCGCCTCTGTGGTGTTGGCGGTAGGAGCAGGCTGGATGCTGCGAGGCGGAGAAGTGATTCCGCTTGGCATGATGGATCCAATTGAGGTCCCGTCGGCCAGACGTGCCCTGTTGCAGTCTCTCACTGAGGAGCTCGCGGGACTCGAGGCGACGGCGGACGACGAGGACTTGGTCGCAGCGGCCATCTCGGCCACCACCTCTTCTGATGTTGTGGCGCAGGCGCCACTTGATCGAGTCCGGGAGGACGTGGAGAGGGCCGCGTCACCCGTCCAGGAAACGATGACGGATGCAACGCCGAGGACCGGATTGCGGGAGATGACGGCGGAGACGCCTGCGGTATTCCGTCAGTTTGTGGACTCTGCGGAATCAGGCGTGGACCAGGCTGGACTGCCCGCGGCAGAGGTGTTGCCAGAGCCGCTCGGAGTCTCTGGATCACAGTTGGTGGCGATCGCACCGGCAGCTGAGCGGGACGCCGCCGCCAGCGTACTGAGGGCTGAGGGCCGGCGACCGGACGTGGTTACGTCGGCCCGGAAGGCCACGGCCGACCTGTCCCTGGTTCCGTCGAACCACTCAGACGAAGAGGATCCTGATCGACATGTAGGGGATGCGCCCCCGTTTGTGATTAGCGGACTCGAGTTGATCGATATGTCCTGGATTTCAGAAGGTGTGACCGCCGGAGGCGTCCGGGTTCTTCAAGAGCTCGAGGACGGGGAGATACTCGAGTTGCTGCACCTTCCCGAGGGCGTGGATCCAGATGACTTGGATCCGTTCCCGGAGGATGGGAGGGCGGGTGTGATCACTCCCCGCGATGGTGGGTGGCTCATCATGCGCGCCAACCGCACTGTCGAAGAGCTGCAGGCGCTCCTCGAACGACTGGATGGCGCCGCGTAACAGCAGGCGATTCGCAGGGTATGCGGCGGCGCACCAAGGCTGGTGTGCCGCCGCTGTTTTGTTCAGACTTCACGCTCCTAAAGCGTTCAACACAGAGCACCTCGATGACGAAGACTTTCTGGGCGATTGCCGTCGCCCTTCTGGCCCCGGCAGCACTATCGGCCCAGCAGGCAGGACTCGAAGAGGCAGTCGCGACCATCACGCAGGACGACTACGCGTACCGCATTGGAGTGATCGCGCACGACTCCATGCAGGGACGAGACACGCCGAGTCCCGGTTTGAACAAGACCGCTGAATGGGCCGCATCAGAGTTCCGCCGCATGGGGCTCCGCGGGGGTGTCGAGGAAGGTGGCTTCATTCAGCGCTATCCGCTGCGGTCAGTGACCGTTGACGCGGAAGCCTCGGGCATGGACGTGGGCGGCGCACGCCTCTCGTTCGGAGAGGATCTGCTCCCGCTGTTTGGTGCTTCCGCTGAAGGCGAGGCCACCGGACGGCTTGCTCTCGTCTCGGGATCGCTCGGAATGGATGGCGCCTTCGGCGGCAATGCGCTTGCGGGCGCTCACGTGGTTTGGGTGCTCTCTGCTGATGCCCAGGGCATCGATCGTTCGATGTTCGAGACGCTCGGACAGATGCGGGAGGCAGGTGCCCTTTCGGTGATCATCACGAACTCCACTGAGGATGAGCGTTGGGCGAGTAACGCTCGCCGTTCTATGGGGTCCGGCGTTCAGAAAGGATGGGGAGACGAGAACGGCGGTGGCGAGGATGCGTTTGAGCCACTTCTCCAGGTACGGACGCAGTCACTCCAGGAAGTCTTGCGGGAGCACGGCGTGAACATGATTCCGCTTCAGGCCCGTGCGGAGGCGGACGTCGAGATCTTGGTCGTGGAAGACCTTCAGGTCACCGTTTCCCAGAGCATGCACTCGGAGATGATCGACGCACCAAACGTCGTTGCGATTCTGGAAGGCAGTGACCCCGAACTCAAGAACGAGTACGTGGTCTTTTCTGGTCACATGGACCACGTCGGGATGGGTGCACCGGATGCGAACGGTGACTCCATCTTTAATGGGGCGGACGATGACGCATCGGGAACGGTCGCCGTCATCGAAGTGGCCGAAGCGATGGCCTCGCTCCCGGTCGCACCCAAGCGTTCGACCCTCTTCCTCCTCGTGAGTGGTGAAGAGAAAGGACTATGGGGTTCCGAGTGGTTCGCGGAGAATCCAACGGTACCGCTCGAATCCATGATTGCCGACCTGAACACTGATATGGTTGGTCGGAATTGGACGGATACGATCGTGGCGATCGGGAAAGAACACTCGGATCTGGGCGAGACGCTCAATCGTGTGAACGGAGACCATCCCGAGCTACGCATGACTGCGATTGACGATGTATGGCCGGAAGAGCGGTTCTACTTCCGTTCGGACCATTACAACTTCGCTCGCAAGGGTGTGCCGGTGCTCTTCTTCTTCAACGGTACCCACGACGACTATCACGGACGGGACGACGAGCCGGACCGGATCGATACGGAAAAGGCAGCGCGCATCGCTCGCTTGGTTTTCTACTTAGGGGTCGATATCGCGAATGCCGCGGAACGCCCGAAATGGAATCCTGAGAGTTACTCGCGCATCGTATCAGACCGCTGACCTTCGTGGCCTTCTAGGCCGGTGGGCCTTCGGCGAAGAGACGTTCCTTGAGCTGATCTGAGGACTGGGATGGCGCCGGGGTCGTCGTACGCAAAGACCACCCCACCGGAAGTTGGATCTTCGTGGCGATCCACGACGATATCATAGGGCCGGCTACGGGTGGCTGTCGGATGAAGGTCTACGACCGGCCGGAAGAGGGTCTGCGCGATGCGATGCGGCTGGCTCGTGGGATGACGCACAAGTGGGCGGCGATGGAGCTCCTGGTGGGCGGAGGCAAATCCGTCCTCGCGATCCCCGGGGTGCTGAGTGAGGATGATCGCCGAGGCCTCCTCCACCGATTCGGAGCGCTCCTGAATACGGTGTTGGGGTGCCTACGGCACGAGTGAGGACCTCGGAACGACCCCGGATGACGTGGAGGAGATCGCCTCCGTGTCACCGCACGTCGTTCAGGTGCATGGCATCCCGGGATGCCCGACAGATCCCGGTCCGTATACGGCGCTCGGTGTGTATGAAGGGATTCGTGCAGCGCTGGAGCATGCATATGGCACCGACTCGGTCATGGGGCGCACGGTTTTGATCCAGGGCGTGGGAGATGTCGGTGGGCCACTCGCACGACTCATCCCGCAGGGCGGCGGGCGCGTCCTTTACCTGCGACGTGTACGCGCCCTGGCTTTCGGATTGATCTCGCTGGGCGAACGCGACGATGAAGAGCTACTCCGTCGGGTTTCGGGGATCGGCGACTCGTTGGGTGAGGTCTTCCGAGAAGCGACGGAGAAGAGTGAATCCCCGATGCATGCCGCCATGAGAAGGGTCAAGCGTGTTCTGGAACGAGGGCCTGTGGCCTAGTTGCTTCTGTCCTCTTTGGAGGACGGGTTTGCTGAAACCAAAGAGCCCCGATGCGCTTGGCGCACCGGGGCTCTCTTTTGCTCGATGCACTCGGACGATCAGTGCATCACGTCGGTGCCGGGATAGTGCCGGAAGAGATGATCCAGCCCTAGGGCCCTCAAGATGAAGCCGGTTCTGGGGTCGATGGCCCGGACCCAGACGCTCTCATGTGGAGGTGTTTGCAGCCGAGCCGTAAGGATTAGTGCCAAATCTGCGACGTCAGGCCGATGTAGGCCTGTGAAATCGAATACGACGTGGCGTTCCGCAATCGAAGCGTCACTCCGCTCATCGATCTCACGCATAGCGAGGCCGAGGTCACGTTCTCGACCGCTTCTTTTGTTGTTTCCTTTGGCGTTCATGGCTGCCTCCCATCGTCAGTGTCCCCTCGTCATCCGAGACTGCAGGGGTCTATATCTCAAGAGTCGTGCCACGGGCAAGGCGTTAATGCTGCCATCGTGACAGAGCGCCTCGGGGCTTTAGTCACCGAGAGCCGTACCCTGGCCCGAAACGTGTATCTGCAGAAGATTGGAACGGTCAGGAAAACTCGGGAGGGCGTGTGGATTGGATTCGTGGCATAGCGTGGGCGGGGATCGTGGTGGGCTTGCTGGCTCATGGGGTTGAAGCGCAGGATCGGCCCTCCACGGAGGACGCCTATTTCCGCGCCGTCGCCGAGTTTTTCAGCGTGCCCGCATCGGAGATCTCGATCATGCGCGACTGGACCTTGCCAGCGCATGAGATTCCCGTGGTCCTGTTCATCGCTGAACGCGCCGGTGTCTCGCCAGAGGCGCTTGATGCACTCCGACGAACTGGGGACGGTTGGGACGACCTGGCCCGACGGTACGGCGTGGGTGGCGAGGCCCTTCATCTCCCCATCTCTGATTCGGCGGACGCGGGGAGCCTCGAGGCTGCCTACCGCCAGTTCCGGAGCCTCCCACTGGAGAATTGGAGTGAAATCGTGCTCACGGGAGACGATGTCATAGCTCTGGTGAATGTTCGACTTCTGTCCCAGACTCTCGGAGTTCCGCCCGCGGAGATCTTGGCACGCGCGGGCACGTCGACCTCGTTCGTCCGATTGTACGGCGAACTGATCAGCTAGGAGTCCCATGACTCGCGCCGACTTCGTACCCCTTTCGACCTACCACGAGCTCTCCGAAGAAGAGATGCAGCAGGCGGCGGACGACTTCTTGGCGACGATGCAGCGTCGGCGCACAGTGCGTGACTTTTCGGACCGACCCGTTCCTCGGGAAATCATCGAGAGCTGCCTCCTTGCAGCGGGCACGGCGCCCAACGGAGCCAATCGCCAGCCGTGGCGGTTTGTGGTTGTTGGGGATCCCGCGATCAAGACTCGCATCCGTGAAGAAGCCGAAGAAGAAGAACGCGAATTCTACAGTGGCAAGGCGCCGCCGGAATGGATCGAGGCGCTTGAGCACCTTGGGACGGATGAGCACAAACCGTTCTTGGAAACTGCGCCGTGGTTGATCGTGATTTTCGCCGAGAGCTACGAGCTCATGGACGACGGAACGAAGGCGAAGAACTACTACGTGTCGGAGTCGGTGGGGATCGCGACAGGGATGCTTGTCACCGCCTGCCATCATGCGGGTTTGGTGACGCTCACTCACACGCCGTCGCCCATGAAGTTTCTGAACGAGGTGCTCGAAAGGCCAGCCAATGAGCGGGCCTTTCTGATCCTGGTGTGTGGGTATCCGGACGAAGCTGCGACAGTGCCCGATATCACCAAGAAGTCCATCGACGAGATCGCTGTCTTCGTAGAGTAGCGGCCGCACTCGGTCGGGAATAAGATCGGGCGACGTCATCACCTCCCTATCCGGGACCCATGGGCAAAGACATATCTGGGGTGGATCGCGGGCCCGAAGGGACCCGTGCGTTCTCGGCCGCTTTGCTTCGGCCGCAGTTGGCTAACCTCGGGCGACAGTGCGACCGATGGAATGAAGGGTATCGCTTGATCGAGTCTGAGCTGAGTGGGCTGGAGTCGAGCAGTGTGCTGAGAGGGGTGTCGTCATTAAATGGTTCGGTGGGCACGAGCCGGTTGGCTTCACGAGTTCCTGGGAAAGCTGGCAGTACATCACCACACGTCAGTCGTTGCCCCAGGCCTGAAGGGTCCTGGACTCGCTCTGCGATTTCAGGATTCCCCTGACGTTTTCTCTCGAGGACTGCACAGTCGTGGCGGCGGTGATTCGACAGGCGGCGGCCGGCTTAACGACGAGCATGGACTCCGAGGTGCACGCCACGTGAGAGGGCGGCCGATGACCAACGGCTTCTGACCCGTACTTCTCCAAAACTCTGGAGAAGTGCATCCTGATCATGAGCCTGTGCGATCTCGATCACACGAGTAGGCGCTTGTCGGAGATTTCGAGACTGACGGGGATCAATAAGGCCTCGACGTTCCGGTTCGTGAACACGCTCGTGCGGTTGGGCTACCTGCGTAAGAGTGAGGAGAACAATCTCCTGCACCTCGGTCCGCGGGCCTGGATCGATGCGAAGAACGACCTCGGCATTATGGTCTTCACTCAGACCCCCAGCGGTGCAAACCCACGCGACAAGTTCGTTGATTTGGTTCGAGAGGCTATCGTCAGATAGGTCGGACACGACACCAAGTGCAAGCGTGTCTAGCCCACCTACGAAATCGCCGGCGGCCCGCCTTTCCGTGACGTAATCACCTTTCCGGGGAGTGTGTAGAGGATCTCTCCATCCTCGACCACGAACTCGCCGTTCACGATCACGTGATCGATACCCTCGGCGTGTTGATGCGGCTCGAAGAACGTCGCCTTGTCAGCGATCGTCTCCATGTCGAACACGACGAGGTCGGCGAAGTACCCCTCGCGAATCTCACCCCGATCGCGTAGCCCCATGATGCGGGCGGGCAGGGATGTCTGCGAACGGATCGCGGCCTCCACGGAGAGAGCGCCAGCCGTCATCGCGTAGTGCCGGATCTTGCGTGGGAAGGTGCCGTAGAAACGCGGGTGCACCGAACCGTCTGACTCCACAGCGATGCCGCCGTCTGACGCCGTCGCGACCCAAGGTTGGGCCGCATAGTTCTCCACGTCGATCTCGGACATCGAGAAGCCGCGGAAGCGGCCGCCGCCCGCCCGATCCGGGTTGCCCTGGAGCTGGAGATCGATCGCGGTTTGCACGGGATCCGTCCCGCGCGCCACGGACACGTCCTGGATTGTCTGCCCAACGATTGATTCGTCCGGGTAAGCCATGATCATGACCCGCTCCGCGCCACCTCTGCGACGGATCTCATGTGCGATGTCCATGCGAATGTCGGCTTCGTTCTCGGCATTCTCCATCACGACCCGGAACATCTCTCCCGGTGGCCGTCGGTCCTGTGGGCGACGTGCCTCGGGGTCGTTGAGCGCCCAACGCGGGATCAACACCGTGTTGCCGTCTGAACCGCTTGTCGCGTACGGGTACTGGTCCGCGAATACGCGCACACCTTCGTCGCGAGCTCGCTGGATCAGCTGAATTGCGGATCCGCTCGATCCCCAGAAGTGCGCACCCTTAGCCTTGATGTGCGAAGCGACCACACGAGCTCCCGTCACACGCCCGATCTCGATCGTCTCCATGATCGCGTCCTGAAGAGTGGGCGGTCCCGGTTCGTCCTGGCTCGGCCAGTACCACATGGGGTCCGAGCCTTCCGCCCGTTCGTGTGATATGTAGACGCCATCGTACGGAATCAGTTCCTGGGCCATCTGGGCGACCTCGGCCGTCTCGCTCCAACGCCCGGGCGAGTACTCGAGCCCTGCCGACATGCCGACGGCACCTTCTTCCAGGGCCTGGCGGACCAGGGCACGCATGCGCTCTTGCTCCTCCGGCGTGGACAGCCGCTGGAAGTCGTCCTCCATAACCAAGCCGCGCACCGTTCCGTGCCCGACCATCATCATCACGTTCGGCCCAATGCCCTGGCTTTCGAGGAGCGCCCGCTGGTCCCGGATGGGCCACGGTGAGCGCCCGTCGTGATTCACGACGACCGATGTCACGCCCTGAGATACGATGTTGGGTGCCGCCTTCCGGTGGATCGAATCCGTCCGAATCGTATTCCGCCCGATGCGCGAAGAGCCGTCATCTGCATGCGAGTGGATGTCGATGAATCCCGGTGACACGTAGCGGCCTGTGGCGTCTACAGTGCGTGTGGCCTGGGCCGTGCTCAGGTCACCAACCGCGACAATGCGCCCGTCGCGGACGCCAATGTCCGCGCGGAACCACGGGTTGCCCGTGCCGTCGAGGACTCGGCCGCCGGTGACCAGCAGGTCGAAGGGGCCTGTGTCTTGGGCCGATGCGGGAAGGGCAGCAGTGGCTACGGCGATGAGGCCAGCGAGTAGGGTACGCTTGAGCATGGATCGACTCGGATGTGGGTTGCGACTGCCGGCTAGTGTGGGGGGGAGTGGGGTAGCGGGCCAGTGGTTGGTCCCGCGGCCGCCACGGCCTTCAGATCTTCCTCGGTGAAACACCGGTGCGTACCCTCCGTACCTAGGCCAGAAACCGCGCGCGGTCTTCGGGGCGGCCCCCGTTCACTTCCAGCGGCTGTCTACGATGTCATTCGCCACGCCATTCGCCATGTTGCAAGGTCCCTTGGAACTTCCGCAGGATATCACTCCGATTCTGTTCGCGGGAAAAGTCCTGTAGGCGATCTCCCTCCGTTGTGCTGATCGGTGTTGTGATCAACGTGTGGCGTAGGGAGTTCATCCCTGAGGTCTCGTATGGGGAGTTGCCGCTCGCCTCGAATCGGATGCGATGGCTGTGGATGACGTTCCTTGTTGGATCAACGCTCGCGGCGGCGTCTGGAGATCCCGTGGTGATCTCCACGTACTCGTTCGAAGACCCCGACATCGAAGCGAGTCTCCCGCCTGGCGCCGAGAGGACCCAAAGCAGCCTCGACCTTCCGCTGCCGTTCTATCGGTACACTCGCCAGCGCGTGACGAGCGACGGAAACATCTTGGAGGAGACGGTTACCCAGGGTATTCCGTTTTCATGGGGCATGATGACCGCTTTTCTTGCGTACGTCGTTCTCGTAGTGCGTTGGAATCCGGAGAACCGACGGGCGCTCCGCGGTCTCCGGACTGCCCCCAGATGTGCCCGACTGCGGCCACATAAGCGACGTCTGGGTCGGTGGGATGGGTCACGACGCGCCCGATCGCGTGCGTGTCTTCGAGGCCAAGGTGCTCGAACGTCTCCCCGCCGTCTAAGGAGCGGAACACCCCGTCGCCCCACGCCACGCTGTTACGGTTGTTTGCTTCTCCGGTGCCAACTCACACGATGTCGGGGTTGGGCTGGAAGACGGCAATGTCCCCAATCGAAGCTGCCGAGTAGTCGTCGAAGATCGGATCCCAACCGGAGCCCGCACTCTCCGATTTTCACACGCCGCCGGACGCAGTCGCCATGTACACCGTGGTGAAGTCGGTGTCGAAGCTCTCTATGTCCACGATCCGGCCGCCCATGTTGGCCGGTCCGATGTTGCGCCACTGGAACGGCTCCAGGACTTGGTCCGTCGTGGCCTGTGTCGCAAGCGGGACGGACATGACAAAAACGGCGAAGAGCGAGGCGAGAGCGTAGCTCACGAGCGCGTCACCTGATGAGAGCTGCCAACGCCTCGCTCGTGAGCAGTTGGCCCTTCGTCACAACCGCATGCACCGTCCGGGTGTTGTGGATGTCGTCCAGGGGATTGGCGTTCAGAAGTACGAGGTCTGCGAGCCGTCCGACGTCGACCGTGCCCATCTCGTTTTCCATCCCGAAGAACTCCGCAGGGCGGAGCGTCGCGGAACGGAGAGCTTCGATCGGTGAGAGGCCAGCTCTGACGAGCATCTCGAGCTCATTGTGAAGGCTGTAGCCCGGAACGGCGAAGCCGATCGGGGTGTCGGTGCCGGCCCCGATGGGGACGCCAGCCTCGTGCATCTGACCGATGAGGGAGAGGCTCCATTCCGGGAATGTCATATCTGTCGTAGCGGTCCGTTGCTCGCGCTCGGTCGACATCTGAGCCCACGGTGCAGCGGCGGCTTCGGGTAGACGACTCAATGCGTCAGCCCAGTCGTCCCGGGCGAACGGGGGCGCGAGACTCATCGAGTTCAGACGGAGCGTGGGGACCTGAATCGTCGTCGCCATCGCGGCGATCACCGCCGCGCATTCCGCCGCGTCGTACGCCTCGATCGCGGGCAGGCGCTGCGAGCTGTGGAGGCGGGACCGCAGTGATGCGCCTGGGACAGCATCGGTGTTCTGCAGGATCGCGCGGCGCTGCTCCAGGAGTGCGGCGGGTTCCTCGGCGCAGTCCATCTCGATGTTGCGTAGATGTTCGAGCGAGTTCACTCGTGGTCCGACGTTGCGGGCCCGCATGGAAAGCGGAACGTGGCCGTCCATGGGCAGGCCATGCTCGTTCGCTGCTGAAACGAGCGCCTCGAATACTTCCGGCGAGATCATCTCGTAGATCTTCACAAAGTCCACGCCCGCCTCGGCGAGCATCGCGACATTTTCTCGGGCGGTCTCGACGTCGGGATTGCCGATCCCGAGTTCGGGTCGGTTCACGCCGTCATAGACCACGTACTCACCGTCGAGAAGCGGTCCCGCGAAGAAGACGCGAGGTGCGATTGCCCCCTCGGCTTCGAGTCGGTCGACGACCGGCTTCAGGAGAGCGAGTGGCCCGCCTGTGTCGCGTACGCTCGTGATCCCGTAGCTGAGGAAGAGCCCTGCCATCGCGTCGGTGAACGCATCGTCGTAGGTGAGGTGAACGTGGAAGTCCCACAAGCCGGGTATGAGATACTTACCCGTCCCGTCCACGACCTGCTCTGCGTTTACTGGACTCCCAGGCTCCCCGACCGTCACGATCGTTCCGTTGTTCACGACGACGTTCTGCCCGGCGCGCACCCCGTTCACGGCGTCGATGACAGTGACGTTGGTGATGGCGAGGTCGGCTGGCGGGTCTGCTGGGCTGCAGGCGGCGACCGCAGTCAGGGTAATGACAAAAGCGGAGTGTATGATTCGACGGAGCACGGGCGACCTCAATTGGAGTGTGAAGCAGGTGAAGCTAGGCGGGGCAGGCCTACATCGCGATCTCGTCAAACGCGTCTCGCACCAATCCCAGTCCTTCCATCAACTCGTCCTCCGGGTTTCCGAACCCGATCCGCAGGTATCGGTCCATCCCGAAGTGATCCCCTGGAACGACCAACACGGACTTCTCAGTCCGCAACTTCTCGGCGAAGTCCGTTGAGTTCACCTGTGCGTCGTACGCGGTATAACAGATCGCCCCGGCATCCGGCGGTCGATAGCTGAAGCGCCCTTCCTGGGCTGCCATCCAGTCCTCGACCAACTGAAGGTTCGCCCTCACGATTCCGCGGGTCCGCGCCATGATCCGGTCTCGCGTCTCCGGCTCGAGTGCCACGCACGCCAGAGCGTCGGACACGGATGCAACCGCGATCGTCGTGTAATCGGTGTGCCCCCACAATTTCTCGATGAGCTCGCTCGGCCCAAGGATCCATCCGAGCCTTAGGCCTGGAAGCCCGTACGCCTTCGAGAGCGAGTTCGTCACCAGCACCTTGTCGTGGCATCCCCAGAACGACCGGGTCTTCTCCACGCCTGTCTCTGCCCCCGCGTACACCTCGTCGGCCATGATCCACGCACCATGGCGTTCAGTCATTTCGGCGATCGCATCCATAGATGCGTCCGAGAGTGCCGCACCGGTCGGGTTGTTCGGGTTGGTGATGAGTACGAAACGTGCGCCGGCCTCGAGTGCTGCCTCCAGCGCCTCCAGGTCGGGCTGCCAATCGTTCTCCTCGACCAGATGCACCGGCATGATGCGGCCCTCGAACGAGTCGATCAGGCCGGGGACCTGCCCGTAGGTGGGCAGGATGACGGCGGCCTTCTCCTCGGTTTCGAACAGGTGCCAGAAGCACGTGAAATTGGCCTCTGCACCGCCCACCGTAACAAGTACGTTGTTCTCCGTCGCGCCCTCGTACTGTGCGGCGATCTTGTGGCGTAGCTCATCGGATCCGTTCGACTGACCGTACCCGAGTCGGATGCCACCGACGTCCGCGTCTGTGCCCGCGATCTCGAGGAGTTCGTCTACGGTGAGCGGATGCACACCGCTCTCTGACAAGTTGATGCGCACGCGGTGCTCGAACGTGGACTGGTACCGCTCCATGGTGAATGGTGTGAAGCGCACGTTTTATCTCCTAGAGGAGGGCCGCCGACTGGGTTAGCCCTGTTGATTTAGCAGTGTGGGTCACAACGGCGAGAACATGCTCGGCCTCGTCCTTGCCGTAGATGTCTTTCACGAAGAAGTCCCGTCCGCCGTCGACGTAGTCGGTGTATAGGTGAGCGTACTTTATCCGGAATCGATTGCCTTCGACATCATCCCAATCGTCTCGGTCCATCGGCTGTGGCGAGATCGGGAGCGCCGCCCTGGATACGTGCGGTTAACGCTTCCATTTGGACCATCCTAGGCGAGACCCAACCGAATGCAAGCTGTTAAGATTCCCCGCATGAGAAACGTGCTGCTCGTGATCCTAGATGGCTGGGGCCACTCCGACTTCGGCGATCCACCAAACCACGCGAATGCGGTTGAACTCGCTGATGTGCCTCGGTTCCGGAGGCTGTTCGAGGACTTCCCTCGCACGCGGCTCGCGTGTTCCGGCCAGGACGTTGGTCTTCCGGACGGTCAGATGGGGAATTCTGAGGTCGGGCATCTCAACCTCGGGGCCGGGCGGATCGTGTATCAGGCCATCGCGCGTGTAGACGCGGCGGTGGAAGACGGATCGTTCGCAGACCGTCTGGGGCTCGATTCTTTGGTGGCTGGGCTGCGAGAACGGGGCGGCACGCTGCACGTGACGGGCCTCGTTTCGGATGGCGGCGTCCACAGTCACCTCCGGCACTTTCAGGCCCTCATGGACTTACTCCCTGAGGACCTTCCCGTCCGCCTTCACTGCATCACAGACGGGCGTGACACGTCTCCGACGGGTGGCTCAGGGTTTGTGGGTGCGCTCGAGGATTTGTGTGCCCAGAGTGAGTCATGGGCCATCGCCTCGGTGATCGGGCGCTACTGGATTATGGACCGGGACAAACGCTGGGAACGGACAAAGCGTGGGTACGATCTGATCGTGAACGGTGTCGCCGAGACTTGGGCTGATTCAGTCGAGGTTCTGAACTCGAATTATGAAGCCGGGGTCACGGACGAGTTCATTGAGCCCACCGGCATCCGGGGCGTGGGAGAAGATGGCGTCAGTGCCCAGGACACGGTCCTGCTTCTCAACTTCAGATCGGATCGCATGCGGCAGTTCGCGTCAGCGCTGAGTGTTTCCGACTTCGACGGATTCGCCCGGGGCGGTTCGATGCCCGCACAGGTCGTCACCCTCACGGAGTACATGGCGGGACTGCCGGTTCAGGTCGTGTTCCCACCCCTGCCCATCGAAGCCTGCTTGGCGGAAGTGCTTTCGGAGGCCGGCAAGAAGCAACTCAAGGTCGCGGAGACTGAGAAGTATGCGCACGTGACCTACTTCTTCAATGGCGGTGAAGAGATTCCGTACACCGGCGAAGACCGAGACCTGGTCCCTTCGCCGAAGGTCGCTACGTACGACCTCCAGCCCGAGATGAGTGCAGCGGGTGTCAGTGCAGCCGTTGCCCGAGGCATGAACAGCGATGACTACGACTTTATCCTCGTGAACTTTGCCAACCCGGATATGGTCGGTCACACCGGTTCGATCCCGGCGGCATCACAAGCGGTAGAGGCGGTGGACGAGCTGCTCGGGGGGCTGGTTGACCTCGTTCATGACAAGCCCGAATGGGTGGCGCTCGTAACGGCGGATCATGGCAACTGCGAGAAGATGCTGACAGAGGACGGAGCAGTGCACACGGCTCACACAACCGAGCCGGTAGACTTCATTGTCGTGGACCCACGAGATCCCAGGCGTGCTGTTCGCGCACAGGGGCGCCTTGCTGACGTCGCACCGACGGTGCTCGCCTTGATGGGAGTCCCACAACCGACCCAAATGACCGGCTCCAGCTTGGTCTCTGACGCGGAATCTGTATGAGCGTGATTGAACTCGAATCCCTCCTGGGACAAGCACTCATCTATGCGGACGACGGGGATTGGCAGTCGGCGATGGAGTTCCTCCGGCGCCATCTCGAGGACTTCGAACAAGAGCCGGCGGTGCACTGCGCCTTGGGTGTGGCCGAGCGCGAGCTGGGTCACGAGGGCATCGCGTATGAGCTCTTCAAGAAGACACTCTCCCTAGAGCCGGACGATCCCTATGTGATGGCTACCGCAGGGAACGGCATCGTGGCCTTCGATGATCCGGACGCGATGGATGCGCTCAAGAACGCCGCGCTGCTGGCTCCCGACGTGCCAGTTACCCGCCTGCTCTATGGGGCCTATTTGGCGCGAGAGGGCTTTCACGAATGGGCTATCGAGCAGCTGGCGGCCGCGTGGGTCCTTGATGCGGAAGATCCCCAGATCGCGTATGAACTGGGCGTGGCGCATGCTCTTTCCGGTGCAGTGGAAGCTGCGGTGGACGCATTGTCCGACTCGGTCCGACTCGATCCGGAGGACGGATGGACTCGCCTCGTGTTCGGCCTCTTGTTGCTGGAGGACGGACAGCCCGCGGAGGCGTCGGGGGAACTCACCGAGGGCGCACGCTTGCTGCCCGAGGACGTTGAGGCGCAGTTATTGGCCGCTCTGGCAGCAGCAGCAACCGGAGAAGAAGGAACTGCGTACGAGATGGTGGAGCGGGCTCGCATGCGGGCGGCAGAGGGTGACCTCGCGCTCGTGGCTTCGGTAGAAGAGCACGTGGATTCCGGAAGTGAGGCTTCCGAGGCACTTCTGAAGGAAGACCTCGCGCCGGACTCGCTTCGCGCCCGATTACAGGAACGTCCCTGACGTTCCAACTGTCCTCCGCCCGCGATGGTCGGAGCGATCCAACTCGATCCTAAGGAGCCTGGTGTGAGCCGACTTACCATCCCCATAGAGCGGCACAGGTTGGACAACGGACTGAAGGTCGTCCTTTCTCAGGACCGGACCGTGCCGGTTGTCGCCGTAAACCTCTGGTACGGCGTGGGCTCCCGGAACGAGACCGAGGGCAAGACCGGATTCGCTCACTTGTTCGAGCACATGATGTTTCAAGGCTCGCAGCACGTTTCAAAGAACGGGCACTTCGAGATGGTCGAGCGCGCCGGTGGTTCGCTGAATGGCAGCACGTGGTTCGACCGGACCAACTACTACGAGACGCTCCCGTCCCACGAACTGGAACTCGCCCTCTGGCTCGAGTCGGACCGGTTGGGCTTCATGCTTCCCGCGATGGATCAGGACAAGCTCGACAATCAGAAGGACGTGGTGAAGAACGAGAAGCGTCAGCGCTACGACAATCAGCCCTACGGGGACTGGGATGAGCGACTGCAGGCGTTGGTCTACCCGAAGGGGCACCCCTATCACCATCCGGTGATCGGATCCATGGAGGACATCGACGCGGCTACGCTCGAAGACGTCGCCTCCTTCTTCGAGACCTTCTACGTGCCCAACAATGCTGTCATCACCTTAGCTGGTGACTTTGACAGCGGGGAAGCACTTGGCCTCATCAATCAGTATTTCGCGGACATCCCGCGAGGTGCGGACGTACCCCCGCTCGCGAAAGACCCCACTGTGGCGCCGCTCATTGGGGAGACAGTTCGCCAGGTCGTGGTGAGTGATGTGCCTCTCCCGCGCGTCATCATGGCGTTCCGGATCCCGCCCTTTTCTTCGGATGACTTCGCCGTTGCCGAGGTCGCCCAGGCGCTACTCGGCCAGGGCAGGGCTGCCCGGTTGTACCGGCGCCTGGTTCGTGAGCGCAGAGTCGCTAAGAGCGTGGTGTCCTATGCGTTCCCGCTCTTGTCGGGAGCTTCGATGCTACTCGTGTGGGCCACGGGGTATCCCGGCATGGAGCATCAGGCCCTTGAGGCCGCGATCGCGGAGGAAGTCGAGGACCTCAGAAATGCTGAGACCGCCGAGGTCGAGCGGGCGATCGCACTGACCGAGACAGACTTGGTTCGGGCGCTAGAGCGCGTCTCGGAACGTGCGGACTTGTTGTCAGCGTTCGAGTTGCACTTCGATGACCCTGATCGCGTGAATCGAGAATTGGATCGTCTTAGGGCCGTGTCTGTTGATCAGATCCGTGCCTTTGCCGATTCACATCTGGGTCCGGATAATCGGGCCGTTTTGATCTATGACCCGAAGGAGTCGTCATGAGCCCCCTGGATAGAACGCTCCAGCCAGCCAGCGGTGCGATCCGGCATTTCGACTTCCCGGAAGTCGAGCGCCGGCCGCTCAGTCAGGGGTTGGATCTGAGGGTCGCCCGACTCTCCCGGTTACCGATGGTCAGCGTGAACCTCTTCTTTCGTGCCGGCGAGGCCGGACTATCTGACGAGTGGGCGGGGCTTGCTGTCCTGACAGGCGACGCACTAGAGGGTGGCACGAAGCGCCGCAGTGGGTCTGCGTTGGCTGAGGCGCTAGAGAGCATCGGTGCACGAACGGGGGTCACCACGGGGTGGGAGGGGACCAGCGTCGCGTTGTCCTGCCTCGCGGACCGTCTCGAGGAGGCCATGCCGCTTCTGATCGAGACGATGCGCGAGCCTGACTTTCCGGAAGACGAAGTCGATCGGGTCCGGGAGCAGCAGCTGGCCGCCCTTCGCCAACGGAAGATGGATCCGGGTGCCCTGGCCTCGGACGAAGCGACTCGCCGTTACTTCGCCGCCGGCCAGCCCTATGCGCGTGGTCAGGGAGGGACTGAGGAATCGGTGGGTGCGGCCACCACCGATGCGATGAGAGGTTACGTCGAATCGAACTACCGACCCGAGGGTGGCGGGCTCGTCGTAGTCGGCGACCTCGATCCCGATGAGGTAGAGGTCCTTGCCGAGCGTTATCTCAGCGAATGGAGAGGAGCGCCGCCTGCGGTCGTGGACTTCGACCCACGGCCTCCGAAGCAGGAGCGCGCCATTTTTGTCGTGGACCGGCCCGGCTCGGTCCAGTCTGAGATTCGGGTCGGCCATGTTGGGGCGTCACGGTCCACTCCGGACTACTTCGCGCTCTCGATCGGGAACATGCTGCTGGGGGGGACGTTCACGAGTCGGCTGAATCTCAACCTGCGCGAGAAGAACGGATTCACGTATGGGGTTCGGTCCAGCTTCGGATTCCGATCGCGGCCGGGTCCGTTCCAAGTCTCCACGGCCGTAGGGTCCGAGGTCACTGCTGATGCCGTCAGGGAGACCCTCTTCGAGATGCAGCATCTCGTGGAAGGGGGCGCGACGGAGGACGAGGTCGCCGCGGCCCGAGACTATTCGGCCGGGATCTTCGGCCTCCAACTCGAGACGGCCGGGCAGATCGGCTCGCGCCTGTCACAGATCTTGATGCATGGGTTGGATGACGATTACTACCACCGCTATCGCGACAACGTGCGAGGCGTGACGACGGAGCAGGTTTCTGCAGCGGTCCGCGCGCATATGCGCCCTGACGAAGTTCAGATCGTCGTCGTTGGCGATGCGGAGGCAGTCGTGGGCCCGCTCCAAGAGTTGGGTGTCGGCTCCGTAACCGTCGTCTAGCTGCACATTTTTTTGGGAGACGTTGATGTCCATTGAGGATTCCGGCACCCGTGTCGGCATGATCGAGAGCAGGGTCGTTCACGAGGGTCCCCGGCTCAGGGTAAGCATGGATCGGGTGCGCTTTCCGGATGCCTCTGAGGGTGAGTTGGAGATGATCCGACACCCGGGGGCGGCTGCCATCTTGCCCATTCTGGACTCGGTGGAGGATAAGGACCCCGAGGTCGTACTGATTCGGCAATACCGGTATGCAATCGACGGATACATCTACGAGGTCCCCGCCGGCGTCCCAGACTACAAGGGGGAGCCTTGGGAAGCGTGTGCACACCGAGAACTCGAAGAAGAGACCGGATACCGAGCGGGCACGCTCATCCCTCTCACGCCCATCTACACCACGCCGGGCTTTACCGATGAGATCATCCACCTCTACGCGGCAACCAATTTGACCGCAGGTGAAGTCAACCTAGACGTGGACGAGTTCGTCGAGGTGTGCCGGTTCCGCTTCTCAGAAGTCCTGGAAATGGTACGCACCAATGAGATCGTCGACTGCAAGAGCATCGCTACGATCCTGTATGCGGCGCAGTTCGTAATCGGGAAGCCTCAGACGGCGTAGGCTAAAGAGGCCCCAGGCGGGCGTGTCACCTTTCCGCCGAACGATGCGTCACAAGAAGTGGACGGAGGGGAGCCGAGGCCTGACAAACCACGCGGTTTCAGGTCTGGCATGGTGCCTGCACCATAGGGCACGGTGCGGGTTGCGTTCCTGCCAGTGTGGCGGGACAACGGCGAACGTGGAGGCGGATGTGGCCAGGGCAAAAAAGAAGAAAGTCATCGAGATTCGTCGGGGAACGGGCGAGGCACGCGAACATCGACTGATGCTCCGGGACCTCTCGGACTCTGACGTCGTGCAAGCTTCGCTAGACGGTGACGCGCGGGCGTTCGGGGAACTCACTCGGCGCTACGATCAGCGCCTTCTGAATTTCGTCTACCGGACGATTGGTGATCGCGAACGCGGTCAGGACCTGGTCCAAGAGACGTTCGTCAGGGTTTACCGACATCTCCATCGCTTCGAGCAGGCCAAGAAGTTCTCGACATGGATCTATACCATCGCGAGCAACCTGGCCAAGAACGAGCTGCGGAATCGGTCGCGGAATCCTCTGGTACTGTTTCAGACCATCAAAAAGAACTGGGACGCCGACCACCGGCCGCTGGAATGGGAAGACACGCAGTACAAGCCGGATGATCTGTATCGCAAGCGGCATCTCCGTGCGAAGGTCGAGGAAGCGGTGAAACAGCTTCCCGAGCATCACCGCATCGTGTTCGTGCTGCGTGAGATGGAAGGCAAGACGTACGAAGAAATCGCGGATATCACCGGGTGCAACTTGGGCACGGTGAAGAGTCGGCTGAACCGGGCACGCAACAACTTTGCACAGATTGTCGCCCCAATGATCGACTGAGTTGGCGTCGCCCCGAAGCGCTGGGGGAGAGGGATGGGTGGAGGCCCCGCCGGGTACGCTCGGCGGGGCCTACGTGTATGCATGGAACCCGCCTGCTCTGTCCGAAGTATGAAGTCCCATGAACTGCTCTAGGTATGTAGCTGACTTTTCCATTTTTCTCGACGGGAATGCGCCCGAGGACGAGCTTCGAGATTTCGAAGCTCACCTCGCCGAGTGCGATGCGTGTCGTCGGTATCGTCAGGTTGTCGAGCAGGGCTCAGAGGTACTGAGGGCTCTTCCAGGGCCCGAACTGACTGAAGATTTCGGTCAGCGGCTGCAACACCGCTTGTACCATGTGGACGACTCCTTGGCACTCGCGCACGGTGCATCGGCTGCGCCCGCGATGACGGTTGTGGGGATGGCACTTCTTCTCACCGCGATCGCCTGGTCGCCCACACTGTGGCCGAATGCCCCGCAGATCGCTTTGGAGCCCATTGTCGTGGACCAGGCGCCGCGTCGTACGTCACGCACGTTGCCTGTTCGTCCCGCCATGGCGATGCCTGGTGCGTTCCCTCAGCGTCCACGTGAGCCGCTCCGGGACTTGGAGGGCGGGCTGTGGGACGATGCCCAGGCGCTCATGTACGAGTATTCACCGCTCTCCCAGCGGTATCGCCAACGGGCGTCGGTTCGCCGCACCGGCCTGGATCGAGACCGTTAGCCACTCATGGGCGGCTGGGAGTTTCGCTTGAAACCGGAACCCCCGACATTCTTCGTGTGACCGACTCCGTACTTCCCTCCGCTCTCGCCCGCGCTCGCGGCGGCGCGTTCTACCTGCATGGTGACGACCTCTTCCGAAAAGAGGCAGCCGTGCGGGCGTTGATCGCCAATCATCTGGACCCCGCGACCAAGGACTTCAACCTCGATCCGCTCCGAGGGACTGATGTCGATGCGGAGACGCTGGCGTCCGTGCTGGCGACGCCTCCGATGATGGCCGAGTGGCGCTGTGTCGTGCTACGGGAAGTCGAGGGACTCGCTTCTGGGAAGCACGCGCGAGAGGCCTTGATGAAGGTGGTCGCCTCCCCTCCGCCCGGGCTCGCTCTCATCATGAGCGGGACCGTCCCCCAGGGTTCCCGCGCGAAGTTTTACAAGGAGCTGGCAAAAACAGCCCAGTCCTTGGAATTCCCGGAGTTCAGTGAAGCGGATGTTCCAGGGTGGATTATGGACCGCGCGCGGGAGGTGCATTCCGTCGAGTTCGAGATTGCTGCCGCGCAAGCACTGGGAGCTGCCATAGGCACCAACTTGGGCGTCCTCTCTCAGGAACTGGAGAAGTTGGCAGGATTCGTAGGTGACGCTGCGGTCGTTACAGTCGCCGACGTGGAGGCCGCGGGGACGAAGCTCCCCACTCAGGACCGATGGCGTTGGTTCGACATGGTAGGAGATCGAAAATTCAGGGACGCCGTCGAAGGCCTTGGGATCCTTATGGGGCAGGGGGAGTCGGGCGTTAGCCTGGTCATTGGTCTCAGCACGCAGTTCCTGCGTCTCGGAGTGGCTTCCGAAGGGGGTTCGCGCGAGCTAGAAGGTGTCCTGCCACCCCACCAGAAGTGGCTCGCGAAGAGGATCGGGTCTCAGGCCAAGCGATGGCCGCGGCGTGAACTGGAAGCAGCGCTGGATGGGCTTCTTCGGGCGGATCGGCTTCTGAAGGCGAGCCCTCACACAGACCATCACTTCGTAGAGGAGTGGCTTCTCGCCCTCATGGCCCGAGCCGAATTGGCATGAGACACCACGTCTGTCGCACGCTGTTCTTGGCAGTGGTGCTCGTCACCCTCCCTATCTCCGTTCGAGGCCAGACGGAGCTAGATGAGGTCGAGCAGCTCGTAGCAGCGGGTCGCGCCGATGAGGCCCGAGACATGTTGATTGAGTGGTGGGAGGTCGAGAGAGACGATGCGTCCCGGATCGACCTTCAACGTGGTCTGTGGCTGCGTGGTTGCCTTACCGTGGAGCCGAATCAAGCCTCCCGAGATTTCAGGCGCCTGGTCGTCGAATATCCAGGTGGTGCGTATACGGACGCCGCACTCTTCCGGCTCACTCAGGGAGCGCACGCCGCGGGGGACGAAGAGCGTGCCCGCGGCTACATGGCTTCGCTGGTCCGGGACTTTCCGAACTCGGTCGTACGTCGTGAGGCCGAGGCGTGGCTGGTCGGGGCGGGCCCACCGCCGGCTCCTGCGACACGCGGCGAAACGAGGGCCATTAAGGCTGAAGTGGCGGCGGGCGCCGAAGCTCGGGCGACTCAGCCCCCCGTGGAAGAAGTCGAAAGAGATACCGTTCAGGCGTCCCCGGAGCGTCCGACACGAGTGGACCCTCCGAGGACTACGGGCCGATATTCTGTGCAACTGGGAGCCTTTTCGGGTGTCGAGCGCGCAGAGAGTCTCCGGCAGCGCGCCAAGGACACCGGATTGGATGTCCGGATTGTTAAGGTGCGGGGTAGTCGCTTGCTCCACGTGCGTGTTGGTAGATTTGACTCGTCGGGAGAAGCCAGTGTCTTTTTTCGAAGCTTGACTGATCTAGGATTTACTGCGGCGGTCGTTCGTGACGCCGACAAAGAGGAGTTCGCACGTTAAATGAGCCGACGACGCCGGCGCGAGAAATGGAACGTTCTCCTTGCCGAGGACAACGATGACCACGCCCTACTTATCCAGATGGCGCTTGAAAGAGCGAGCCTCATTCCCGTTGAGGTCCACAGGGCCCGCAACGGTGATGAGGCGATCATCATGGTTGAGGATATCGTCCCGGATCTCATTCTCCTCGATCTCAAGATGCCCGATCGTACCGGACATGAAGTCTTGGAGGCCATCAAGGGTGACGATGAGTTTCGGAAGATCCCGGTCGCCGTGCTCACGTCCTCAGATCGGGACGAGGACATGGCGCAGAGTTATGGGCTCGGCGGGAACCACTTCATCACGAAACCGGAGAATCCGGCGGAGCTTGAGCAGCGGTTCCGCTCGCTCCTGAAGAACGTGGAAGAGCTTTCATCGATTCGTCGCGGCAGTGGTGACCTCGAAGCGACCGCAGCCAGTGCGATCAACGCGGGCAGTAGGCCGCCCGGCAGTTCTTCTTTTGGGTCTCGGTCGCGGCTGTAGCGGTCTTCTTGGTGGTCTTCGCGTACTCGCTCGGCGTCATCTAGAAGCCAGTGTCTTATCTGACTCGGCAGTAGGTGCGAGGCAGAGCGATCCGCTAGGGATGTGACCCGATGGGTTGAGCCGAGCGCTCGCCTGTCTACCTTGTCGGATGGCCGGCGACGACACACCCATGATGCAACAGTGGCGGGACGCGAAATCCCGTCACCGTGACTCCCTTCTCTTCTTCCGTGTGGGCGACTTTTACGAGCTCTTTCACGGCGATGCGGAGGAGGGTGCGCGTCTTCTTGGGTTGACGCTCACTTCGCGTAACAACGGCGCGGCGGCTCGGGTTCCGTTGGCAGGAGTTCCGGCCAAGGCGCTCGACGACTATCTGGCGCGCCTGGTCCGGCTCGGGAAACGAGTCGCGATTTGCGACCAGGTCGAAGACCCAGCTCTCGCGAAGGGAGTTGTAAAACGTGAGGTGACCGAGACGGTCACGCCGGGCACGGTGCTGGCAGACAGCCTCCTGACCGCCCGTCGCAACAATTATTTGGTTTCCATCGTGCGCGGCCCAGGCGAGTCGTTCGCCCTCTGCGCCCTCGACGTATCCACGGGGGAGATCAGCGCCCAAGCCGTGCCAGCGAGTGAGTTGCACTCTGAGCTAGGCCGACTCGAGCCCTCGGAACTCTTGTTTCCACGCTCCCTAGAGGACGCGCCGGACCTGGGGGGAATCGCTCCGGATAGTGTCATCCCGCGGACGTACCGGGACGACTGGATGTTCGAACTGGACGTTTCAGAGGACGCACTGCTCAGAGCGTACTCCCTCCAAGCCCTGGACGGTCTCGGCGTTCAGGCGAGTGACACAGCGTTGGTCCGAGCCGCGGGATCGTTGGTCCAGTATCTGAGTGAGATCCGCCCGGCGGGTGTGACTCATCTAAAACCGCTGCGCCTCCGTCGCCCCGGCCGGATCATGCTTCTGGACGAGATGACGCGGAGAAACCTCGAGCTGATCGAACCGCTGCGGACGGGCGAGGAAGGTGGGACGCTCTTGGACGTCTTGGACCGGACGGTCACCGCTATGGGTGGACGTCGGCTGCGTCGGTGGATCCTCGAGCCCCTGGTCATTGCTGAGGAGATTTGGCCTCGGCAAGAAGCCGTACGAGAGCTCGTCGAGCGGGCGGACACGCGTGAGGGCGTGCGTGACGCGTTAGCCGGGGTAACGGATCTGGAGCGGTTGGCTGGGAAGATCGGGACGGGACGGGTGACTCCGCGTGACCTGCTCGGGTTACGTCGCTCTCTCACCAAGCTTCCTTCGGTCCGCCAGGCCGGGGCCGATCTCGCGTCTGATCTGGTCCGGAGCCTGACGGATGACCTGGACTGCATGGAAGATGTGCTCGAGACCCTGGACCGAGCGATTGCAGACGATGCCCCGGCCACCTTGTCGGAAGGGGGAGTAATCCAGAGTGGGTGGTCCGAGGAGCTGGACGATCTCCGCTCGGTGCGGGACGGCGCGCGCGACTTCATCGCGAGCCTCCAGACCCGGGAGCGGGAACGGACGGGCGTCACGTCGCTCAAGGTCGGGTTCAACAGAGTGTTCGGGTACTACCTCGAGGTCACCAAGGCGAACCTCGATAAGGTCCCGGACGACTTCGTTCGTAAGCAGACGCTGACTAATGCCGAGCGCTACTTCACGCCCGAACTCAAGGAGTGGGAAGAGAAGGTGTTTGGTGCGGAGGACCGTATCGCACAGCTCGAGAGTGAGTTGTTCGCGGATATCCGTTCAGGGGTATCCGGCGAGGTGACTCGGCTGCAGGACGGCGCGGGTCGAATCGCCGACTTGGATGTGCTTGCCACCTTCGCGGAAGTGGCTGTCGCGCAGGGGTATGTACGTCCCGAGGTCCATACTGACTTCGACATGGAAGTGCTGGGCTCTCGTCACCCTGTGGTTGAGACGATGATGCCGCGTGAGGAGTTCATCCCCAACGATCTCGTCTTGAACGATGACGGGTGGATCGTAGTGCTGACCGGGCCGAACATGGCCGGTAAGAGTACGGTGCTGCGCCAGATCGGCCTGATCCAGCTCTTAGCACAGATCGGTTCTTTTGTACCTGCGGACTCGGCTCGTTTGCCGGTGACAGACCGGATCTTCACTCGGGTCGGCGCCTCGGACAATCTGGCCCGTGGGCAGTCCACGTTCATGGTCGAGATGAGCGAAACCGCCGCGATCGTGCACGGTGCGACGAACCGCAGCCTCGTTCTCTTAGATGAAATCGGGCGAGGCACGTCCACCTACGACGGCGTCTCCATCGCCTGGTCTGTGACGGAGCATCTTCACGAGCAGATCGGCTCGAAAACGATCTTCGCCACGCACTACCATGAACTCACCCAGCTGGGGGATCTCCTGGACGGGGTGAAGAACATGAATGTGTCGGTGCGCGAAGTCGGCGACGACATCGTTTTCCTTCGACGGCTCATGGACGGGGGAGCAGATCGCTCCTACGGAATCCAGGTCGCTCGTCTCGCCGGACTTCCCGACGCCGTTGTGGCGCGCGCTCGGGAACTTCTGGCCGAGTTGGAGGGAACACATAGCGGTGGTGGAGAAGGCCTCGGACGGCATGGCGCGTATCGTCCACGCTCGGAGGCCCCGCCCGACCAGATGTCCATGTTTCACGTCGAGCATCCTTTGGTGGGTCGTCTGCGCGCGCTGGATCCAGACGGCTTGTCCCCCAAGGAGGCTCACGAACTCCTCTACGAGCTGAGGAAGGCCGCAAAAGGCCGCGGAGAAGAGTGAAGGCAGCCGAATTTGAAGGGGTGAAGCGACTGCGGATCTGGACGGGAGGTCTACTCCTGACCGCGCTCGCGTGTGGGGGTGAGGGTGAGATCGAGCAGCCGACTCCGCTCTATGGTGATATCCCGATCGAGTACCCGCTCCAGCTGTGGGACCAGGACATGGAGGGCGAGACCCTCCTTCGAGTTCGAGTCTCTGACGTCGGAGGAGTCGACTCGGTCGAGATCGCTGAGTCGTCCGGATACGCCGCGTTCGATTCAGCCGCGGTAGAGGGGGCGCGCGACCTTCGGTTCGAACCGGCCCGTAGAGACGGCAAACGCATCGAGGTGTGGGCGACAGTTCCAGTACATTTCTCTAAGCGGCCGCGTCCTGACACGGCCCGGATCTTGCCCATCACAGCTTCATAACCGACCGCCACCAATTACTCGCCGGAGCGAGGATGACACAGCGCCACGCGCAGCCCTACGACAGCGTTCTCGATCTCATCGGGGGGACCCCAATGGTGCGCCTGACGTCGGTCACCGACGGAAGCAGGACGCCGGTCTATGTGAAGTGCGAGTTCATGAACCCCGGTGGGTCTATCAAAGACAGAATTGGCCTCGCCATGGTGGAGGCCGCAGAGCGTGACGGGAGCCTTAAGCCAGGCGGCACCATCGTCGAGGCCACCGGTGGCAATACCGGTCTCGCCCTCGCCATGGCCGCCTCGCTGAAGGGATACCGTTGCATCTGCACGATGCCCGACAAGATGAGCACCGAGAAGGTGAAGCTCCTGCGCGCGTTCGGGGCCGAAGTCATCATCACGCCGACTGCTGTGGGTCCCGACCATCCCGACCACTACTTGAACCGGGCCCGCACCATCACAGCCGAAACTCCTGGCGCCGTGATGGCGGACCAGTTCTACAATCAGGCCAATCCCGACGCGCATCACGACACGACGGGTCGAGAAATTTGGGAACAGAGCGGAGGGCGCGTCACGCACTTCGTCGCTTCGGCGGGTACTGGCGGCACGATTACGGGAGTCGGACGCTACCTGAAGTCGAAAAATCCCGATGTGAAGATCATCGGGATCGATCCGGACGGCTCCATAATTTCGCCGTTTTTTAATACCGGCGAAAAGGTCGAGGGGCAGCCGTACAAGGTGGAGGGAATCGGTAACGACAAGATTCCTGGAACGCTCGACCTCGAGGTGGTCGACGAATTCCGGCCCATGGGTGACGGCGCAGCTTTCAGGATGGCTCGGCGATTGACCCGCGAGGAGGGGCTCTTCGCAGGGGGCTCTGCGGGCTTGCTCGTTCAGGGGGCCCTAGACGTCGCGAAAGAGATCGACGATCCGGACGCTTTTGTGGTCTCGCTCGTTTGTGACTGGGGCGAGCGGTACCTGAGCAAGGTCTACGACGACGACTGGATGCGGGAGAACAGTTTCCTGGAACGGCCCAAGCGCTCGAGCGCGAAGGACCTTGTCGCGGCCAAGTCCGATGGTGGAGGAAGTCTCATCACGGTGGAGCCGACCACCCCGGTGAGAATCGCGCTGTCGACGATCACTGCACACGATATCGGGCAGCTTCCCGTCGTGTTGAACGGCTCTTGTGTGGGCGCAGTCACTGAGAATCGCCTCATGGCGCAGATTATCGAAGACCCCACACTGTTGGACAAGCCGGTCGAGGCCGTGATGGGGGCGCCGTTCCCCGTCGTGGACGGCGGGTTGGATTCGGAAGAAGTGCGCCAGCTCCTCACGCGCGGAAACGCAGCGTGCCTCGTTACAGAGGATGGCGCCTTGAGTGGCATTATCACTCGGTACGATGTCGTGCGAGCTTTGACTGCATGAGAATTGCCGTCCTGATGGGTGGCACCTCTGACGAGCGTGACGTTTCGCTCTCGTCTGGGGTGCAGGTAGCGTCGGCGCTCCGGGCGTGTGGGCATGACGTCATCGCGGTGGACACGGTATACGGTGTTCTCGGGGTGGAAGAAGAGGTGCAGCTTCTCTCGGGTGGTGTCCGCCCGGCTCCGCCTGAAGCCGCAGAGTTGGCCTCTCTCGACGCGAGTCACACGGTTGCACTGACGCGCGACCCCGCGCTCGGTGACATCGACGTCTTCTTTCTGGCCCTACACGGGGGATCAGGTGAGGACGGCACGATCCAGGCGCTGTTGGACGTGGCTGATGTGACCTACACCGGCAGCGATCGACTCGGATGTTCGCTCGCCATGGACAAAGAAGTCACGAAGCGACTTCTGCGTGATGCGGGCGTCCCCACACCGGACTGGATGGTCGGGACTCCTACGGTCGATGAGGTCGTGGATGGACTTGGACTTCCGGTGATCGTGAAGGCATCGGGTGGCGGGTCGTCTCTGCGCCTGGTACTCGCTCACGACCGTGCTGAGTTGGCGGCGGCCATTGAGGAGAGCCGGGACTGGGGCGATGTCGTGCTCTTCGAGCGCTACCACGCTGGACGGGAACTCACGGTCGGTGTCGTCGGAGACGAAACTCTGCCAGCAGGCGAGATCATTCCCGAGCATGAGATCTTCGACTATGAATGCAAGTATCAGCCTGGATTGGCGCAGGAAATTTTTCCGGCGGACATTCCGGAAGAACTAGCAGGAGTCCTTCGGAGCCTCGCGCTGAGAGTCCACCGCGCGCTCCGAATGAGGGACTATTCTAGAGTCGACTTTATTGTCGACGATGACGGCCAGCCGTGGTGTCTTGAGGCCAATGCGCTGCCGGGGATGACGGCGAATAGCCTTCTCCCGAAGGGGGCACGGGCGGGTGGTACCGGCTTCGAAGACTTGTGCGACCAGATCGTGTCGCTCGCGGCGGCAAGAAGCAGCACCCATTCTTCTTAGAGAATGGTAGAGCAGCACGGCTCCTGCATATTCAGGAACCGGGGTCAGTCGAAGGTGTTTCTTAGGTCCCGGTTGTATCGAGGTTCTCACGAGGCGAAATGGCGTATTCATCCAGAAGCTATGGTTTCAGCTTTACGCTGACCTCGATGGTCAAGCGTCTGATGATCGCCAACGTGGTGGTCTTCGCCGTGACCTCGATTGGACCTCAAGCCTTCTTGTTCGACTGGTTCGCGTTTCAGCCCCAGGAGATCTTCTTCCGGCCTTGGGGCGCGATCACCTACATGTTCTTGCATGGCGATTTGATGCATCTCGCCGTGAACATGCTGGTCCTCTTCTTTTTCGGCCCCCCGCTCGAGGGGAAGTGGGGAGAGCGCGAGTTCTTGCGCTTCTTCATCGTGTGTGGACTCGGCGGCGCGGCGCTCAGCTACGTCTTCATGTTCTCATCCGCGCCGATCCAGATCGTGGGTGCATCAGGGGCCGGGTATGGCATCATGCTCGGGTTCGCCATGAATTGGCCGGACGCCCCGATCTACGTTTGGGGCATTTTCCCGGTGAAGGCGAAGTACCTGGTGGGCTTCTTCTTCGTCCTGAGCGCCATGAGTGCAGTACAAGGGACCGGTGGAGGCGTGGCCCATTTCGCGCATCTGGGTGGTCTGTTGGCGGGCTTCGGTTACCTGAAGTCCGATTGGCGGCCAAAGCAGGGCCTCGGCAATCTTAAAAAGGCCGCGACCCGCTCGCGCCGCCTTGCTATAGTGCCGCGCGACGAGGAGAGAGGTGAAGAGCCCGCTGTGGGCACCTCCGCGCGTTCCCGCGACGAGAATCCGGCCTTGTACGACAAGGTCGATGTCGTTCTCGACAAGATCTCTGCCCAGGGCATGTCTTCGCTGACATCTGAGGAACTGAAACTCCTGGATGAGGTTTCAAAGAGGCACCGGACGAACTAGCTGGGACGCGGGGTTTTCCGTTGGGGTGCGCTGGTCTAGAGTCTACGCTTCATCCCTTACCATTCCTGTGAGTTCTGATGTCTGAGCCGAGACGTTCCTTTGGTGTGCTGGTCCTCGGGTTGCTCGTGTCTGCCTGCGGTGGATCAGCCCCGCTCCCGCCGCCTCCCATTCCTAGCGCGAATCAGCCGGCGGAGACCGCGACGGACACGTCGCCTCGGCCGGATATCGGCGACATGGAAATCGTCCAGATGGACGCTCCTGAGGCTCAAACGCCGTTTGTGTTCGGAGTCGATCTTGACACGGTCCAGGCCGGTGAGTTCGATCAGGGCAAAATGTGGACGTTCGAGTTCCCGCCTGCTGACTACATCGAGGCTACCTACGGCTTCCGGCCCGATGAGGCTTGGTTCGAGCGGGCTCGCCTGGGCGCTCTACGCATTCCGAACTGCTCGGCCTCGTTCGTCTCTCCGAACGGCTTGGTGATGACGAACCACCACTGTGCCCGTGAATTTGTGTCGCAGGTGTCCGGCGAGGGCGAATCGTTGCTCGATGATGGTTTCGTCGCCACGGATCTCGCAGATGAACGTCCGGTCGAGGACTTCGAGGCAGACCAGTTGGTCGACATCGTGGACGTTACCGAAGAGGTGAATCTCGTCCTCGACCCGATGGAATCGGCGGCACGGGTGGATGCACGTGAGGACCTGCTCGAGGGCATTCGCGAGCGCATTCTCGAGGAGTGGGGTGGTGAGGACGGCGGCCACGAGGTCGAGATGATCTCGCTGTACAATGGAGGACGGACCTCCGCCTACGTGTTTCGGCGGTACACACAGGTGAAGCTGGTTATGGCCCCCGAGGTGCAGATCGGCTTCTTCGGTGGGGATCCCGACAACTTCACATACCCGCGGTACAATCTCGATTTCTCTTTCTTCCGCGTGTATGACGATGACGGGAACCCGCTCCAGAGTGACAACCACTTCCGCTTCGACACGGACGGGTTGGAAGAGGGCGAGCCGATCTTCATTGTGGGTAATCCGGGCTCGACCCATCGGCTCCAGACGGTTGCTGAGCTTGAGTATCGCCGGGACGTCGGGGACCGATACTTACTGGACATGTTCCGCTCGCGTATGCAGGTACTGGAAGCATACATCGACGCGAATCCCGAGGTGTCCGAGGAATTGGACCTCCGGAACCAGTACTTCAGCCTGAGCAATTCGGAAAAGGCTTATGAAGGTCAGATCCGGGGGCTCGAAGACCCCATAATCATTGCTCGACGCATGGACACCGAGTCGGATTTCCAGACTGCGATCGAGGCAGATCCGGAGATGGACTCACGTTATGGTGTCCTTATCGAGCGTATGGCGTCGCTTCAAGACATCAAACGAGATGGCGCCGCGGTGACGGGTGCGTTCTCCGCGTTTGGAAATCCGTTTATTGATGGATCGACGATCATTCGCGGATTTTTCGCCCTTCAGGTCATCGCGATGCGGCAGGGAGGGGCTCCCGCCGAGGACATCGACGGCATGATGGACGTCGTTCGGGGAACGCCGCACATGCCAGCGGACCTGGACGCGCTGCTGATTGCGGACCGCTTTCAGGAGATGGTGGACTTTCTGGGGCCCGACCATCAGGCGGTGACTCAGTTGCTGCAGGGTAGATCTCCGCTCGCGACGGCCCAGAGCATCGTTGCGGCGTCGGCACTCACAGATTCGGCTACCGCCGTCGCAGGTCTGGAGGCGGGTTCAGTTTCCCCCGGCGATGCTGCGGTGCAAGCCGTGGTCGCCTTCCTCCCGGCCTTCCTGGAACTGAACACACTCTTTGTGGAAGTGGGGGGCCAAGAGACCGAGATCGCTGCGGAACTCGGCCGCGCTCGTTTTGAAGTGTACGGTACGGACGTTCCACCCGATGCCACGTTCTCTCTCCGCATCGCCGACGGCGTTGTGGCCGGGTACGAATACAACGGCACTGTTGCACCCGCGTTCACCACGTTCTACGGGCTCTACGACCGGCACTATTCCCATGCCGGTATGGAAGACTGGGCGCTCCCGGATCGCTGGGCCAACCCTCCAGAGACGCTGGATCTCTCGACACCCATGAACTTCGTCTCGACGGCGGATATCATCGGAGGAAACTCTGGGTCTCCCGTACTGGATCGAGACCTCGAAGTGGTGGGTGTGGTGTTCGACGGCAACATCGAGAGCCTTCCTGGGGACTACATCTACCTCCCGACCTTGAATCGATCTGTGACTGTGGACGTTCGGGCGATTCTCGAAGCGCTCGATGAGATCTACGACACGGATCGGCTGGTACTGGAGCTGACTAGTGGTGAGTTGGCTACGACGGAGGCGCAAGCCGACGGGCGTCGCTGAAGAACACTGGGGTGTCGGGCGCAGCGTGGTTGTAGGTTGCGGGGGAATGCAGCGTTAGGAGGTCGTATGGCCGGTAGTTTCTCCCCTAGTGAAGGCGAGCGCAAACGTCTTGAAGCTCGACAAAGAGCTCTTGGTATTTCCGCTCATGTCGGGCATCGCCACCATATTGGTTACGGCGAGCTTTATGGCGCCGCTCGCGGTGACAGGTGGCTGGGAGATCTTCGCCGAGGACGGCGGCTACGTCAGCTACGTTCTCGGGTTCTTGTTCTACCTGGTCCAGTACACCGTGATCTTCTTCTTCAACTCGGCGCTCGTGGGCGCCGCTTTGATCCGGATGGATGGAGGTGACCCGACGATCAGCGATGGTCTCGCGATCGCCTCGAAGCGCATGAGCACGATCATCGGCTATGCGATGATCGCTGCGACGGTAGGGATGGTGCTTCGCTTCATCTCCGAGCGATCCGGGTTCCTCGGACGGCTCGCAGCCGGCTTCTTGGGCATGGCGTGGACGCTCACTACGTACCTGACCGTACCGGTATTGGTGACCAAGAATGTGGGCCCCATCGATGCGGTTAAGGAGAGTGCTGCTCTCTTCAAAGCCACGTGGGGCGAACAGGTGGTGGGCAACTTCGGTCTTGGTTGGGCTGTAGCGCTCATGGGGCTCTCTTGGGCCGCTGTTTCAGCAGTGCTGATCGCTGTCGTCGGACAGCTGGGTGCAGCTCCCGTCATGGCGATGATCGGCGTTGCAGTGCTTGGCTTCGTCCTGCTCGCTCTCTTCTCTTCGGCCCTGAAAGGGGTCTATACGGCGGCGCTTTACCGATACGCGACCACCGGAGAAGTCGGGTATTTCGATCCTGATATTATGGGTAATGCCTTCCGCCCCAAGGGGTGATTCGCCGCCTTGTTGCGTGAGGTAGTCAGTTCTACAATCAAGTTCCCAAGCGACATTAATCGGGGCCCTTAGCCACTCGGCGGAGGGCCTCGAGTCACCGAGAGACCCGGGAGGATTGGGAATGGCATTCGGTAAGGAATACACCACGGACCGCATCCGGAACGTTGCCGTGCTGGGGCACGGCGGGGCCGGAAAGACGAGCCTGGTTGACGCTCTTTGTTGGGTTTCTGGCACGACCAAGCGCCACGGAAGTGTCGACGATGGGACCGCCCTCACCATGCATTCGCCTGAGGAGCACGCCCACGAGATCTCGATTCAGATGACGCCGGCGTTCGCTGAGCACTTGGATACGAAGATCAATCTGCTCGACACGCCTGGATACCTCGATTTCACTGGAGAGGCTCTTTCAGCGGTGCGGGTGGCGGACGCCGCCATCATTGTCGTCAGCGCCACCTCGGGCGTCGAGGTGGGCACTGAACGCGTCTGGGAGTACTGCGAGGCCCGGGGAATTCCCCGGATCTTTTTTGTTTCCATGATGGACAAAGAGCATGCCGACTTTGAAGGCGTGTTCAAACAAATCAAAGGACTCACCGAGGCTGCTCTGCCGGTGGAGATTCCTGTAGGAGAGGGCGAGGACTTCCACGGCATCATCAATCTCTTCAGCGAGAAGGCACACCTCTACTCGAAGGGCACCACCAAGGGCGAGTACGACGAGACGGACATCCCGGAGGAGATGAAGGACAAAGAGGCCCAGTGGGAGACAGAGCTGCAGGAATCCCTTGCCACGACCAACGAGTCGTTACTGGAGAAGTACCTGGAGGGCGGTCACATCTCCCGGGAAGAAGCCATCGAGGCGATGGCACTCGGTATGTCCCGCAACGAGGTGTACCCGGTGTTCTGCGGCGCTGCCCCTAAGACATACGGCATGCAGGCCTTGCTCCGGAAGCTCGTCGAGTTGTGCCCGAATCCGGCCGAGGCCGGTGTGGAGATTGCCGGGGGCTCGGAGCTCATGGCAGACGACAACGGTGCTTTGGCTGCCCTGGTCTTCAAGACCGCGGCGGAGCCGCACGTGGGTGAACTCTCCTACTTCCGGATCTTCTCAGGGTCGGTGGCGAACGGCTCCGAAGTCGTGAACGCATCGGACGGTCAGCCGGAGAAGCTCAATCACCTCAGTATTCCACTCGGAAAGGAACGCCTTGAGGTGACCAAGCTTCACGCGGGGGACATTGGAGTCGTGGCGAAGCTCAAGCACACACACACGAATGACTCGTTGAACGAGAAGGGCGCCAAGATCCCGTTGGACAAGGTCCAGTTTCCGAACGCGGACATCTCTGTCGCGATCAAGGGTGTCACGCGGAACGATGAGGACAAACTGGGCGAGGTGCTTCCCAAGCTGCATGAGGAAGACCCTACGTTTTCTGCGGCGTTCAATGGTGAACTTCACCAGACCATCGCGCGTGGAGTGGGGGAACTGCACCTCGACATCCAATTCGAGCGTATGGCGCGGAAGTACGGCGTGAAGGTCGTGACCGAGCAGCCCAAGATCGCGTACCGCGAGACCATCTCGAAGTCAGCTGAAGGGCAGGGACGTCACAAGAAGCAGTCCGGTGGCCGTGGCCAGTTCGGCGACTGCTGGATCCGCATGAAGCCCAAGCCGCGCGGCGCCGGCTACGAGTTCGTCAATTCCATTAAGGGCGGAGTGATCCCTTCGAAATACTTGCCGTCCGTCGACCGAGGCATTCGAGAGGCGTCGGGAGGAGGTGTGATCGCTGGTTTCCCGCTCGTCGATTTTGTGGCTGAGTGCTACGACGGGTCTTATCACGCCGTCGACTCTTCCGATATCGCGTTCAAGCTTGCGGGCTCCGATGCCTTCAAGTCCGTTGCCGAAAAGTGCGGCCCCGTATTGCTGGAGCCGGTGATCGAGGTCGCGGTGACCACTCCCGGTGAGTACGTCGGAGACATCATGGGTGACCTCACCTCACGGCGCGGTAAGGTTATCGGGATGGACCCGTCGAGCGGACGGACCACGATCAAGGCCATGGTGCCCGAGTCTGAGTTGTATAAGTACGCAGCCACACTGCGGGCGATCACGCAGGGTAGGGGGCATCATTCACGGGCCCTCGCCGGTTATGAGCCTGCTCCCCCGGAGGTTGTGAAGAAGGTCGCTGCGGAGAAACAGGTTGAGGACGCACACTAGGCCTCAGCCCAATCGGTCGCTCTAGGCCAGGCGCCCTCTATCGTCCGCGGTGGAGGGCGCCTCTGCTATTTGCCGAACTGGCGCAGGTGATGGTCCATGTGCCGGTATCCCCATCGCCCCCACTCCCCTGCGGTCAACGCACCAAACGCGGCATGCGGGGAGAGGTCTGCGCCCTCAGATTTTGTGAACCGGCCGACCAACGCTTTGAGGCCATCGACATCAGCGTCGAAGTCCGCCGGTGGGGTGCCGCCCTGTTCTTGATCGAAGGCGGGCAGGGTTTTCGCTCCCCGCGGCCACTCCATCGGGGTGCTCAAAGCCACGAATCGAATGACGGTACGATGTAGGACGGTACCGACCTGCGCATGATGCGTGTCCCCGAGGCTGGCACGGAAGGTATCACTCAAGTGGCAGACGGCTCGAGGTGCTGTCATGCGGCCCCACAGCCCTTCGGTGTCATGCCCAAGTCGTTCGAGGCGCTCAATGAGGGCCGAACACGAGGCCGGATCGTAAATCGTTTTCATAGAACAACTTTGTGTCTCAGTGCCAGAGATGCCAGCCTCCGAACGTAAGCAAATCGATGACTTGGCCGAGACTCGAGCAGGGCATTTCGAACGCCCTCTGACGGTGCTCGAAGTCGAGTAACGCGGAGGGCGTTGCCGTGCGGGTCGGTGCTGGCATATTAGGACATTCCACTGCGTTACCGTACGTGATGTTCTTGCCAGCCTGCGAAGCTTCTATCGGTGCTTCAGTACCGCGAAAGGTGTTCAATGCCGCCCAAAGTCACGGCCCTTCCGGTCAAACGGAAATTCGGGGAGACCATGCGCGACGACGCATGGTGGGTCCAACCCCTCCTCGTCTTCACGGTCTTCAGTTCGTTCATCCTCTACTCGACCTGGGCGGTGCTTTTCGGCGCCGAGGCAGCCGTGTCAGCGAATCTGTTGTCGCCATTCTTCTCGCCGCTTCTGTTCTGGCCCAGCCACCACGCGTTGATCGAGTCTCCGGGGGCTCCGGGCTTTTGGCCGGACTTCTTGATCTACTCTCCGGCGATGCTCGTCATGTGGATGCCTGTGAGCTTCCGACTCACGTGCTACTACTACCGGGGTGCCTACTACAAAGCATTCTGGGCGGATCCAGTGGCATGTTCTGTCGGTGAGCCGCGTAACTCTTACCTCGGTGAGCGGCACCTGCCCCTCATCATGCAGAACCTGCATCGGTACACACTGCCGTTCGCGCTCCTGCTCTTGGTCTTTCTCACGAAGGATGCATGGAACGCACTCTGGTTCGAATCGACTGCAGGTACCGGTGATTATGATCAATTCGGCGTGAGCATCGGGACGTTGGTGCTGACGACCAACGTCGTGTTGCTCAGTCTGTACACGTTCGGGTGTCACTCGCTTCGCCATCTGGTCGGTGGCGGGCTCGACATCCTGTCTGGCCGTCCGCTTCGGAAGAAGGCCTACGACTGTGTTACTTGGTGCAATAAGAGCCACATGCGTTTCGCATGGTTCAGCCTGGTCTGGGTCGCACTTACCGACGTCTATGTCCGACTGTGCGCCACGGGCGTGTTCATCGACTGGAGGCTCTTCTAATGGCTGACCATAAAATTGTTGAGCACGACGTCCTGATCATCGGAGCAGGTGGGGCTGGGCTACGGGCGGCAATCGAAGCCGCTTCGGCTGGGGTATCTGTAGGGTTGGTGTGCAAATCGCTGCTCGGAAAGGCCCACACGGTAATGGCCGAAGGTGGGTGCGCGGCGGCACTCGCCAACGCGGACGAGCGGGACAGTTGGAAGGTCCACTTCGCGGACACCATGCGCGGCGGCCAGTACCTCAACAACTGGCGTATGGCTGAGATCCATGCCAAAGAGGCTCCCGATCGGGTCCGAGAGCTCGAGGGCTGGGGTGCGCTCATGGATCGCACTCCTGACGGAAAGATGAACCAGCGTAATTTCGGTGGACACGCGTATCCGCGGCTGGCTCACGTGGGAGATCGGACTGGGCTGGAGATGATCCGAACTCTGCAGGACCATGGGATTCACCAGGGCATCGACATTCATATGGAGGTGACCGTCCATCAGCTGTTCAAGGACGGCGACCGGGTAGCGGGTGCGTTCGCTTACGATCGTGACACGGGCGAGTTCATCCTCTTCAAAGCGAAGGCTGTTGTCCTCGCAACCGGCGGGATCGGGCGAGCGTTCCTGGTGACCAGCAACAGCTGGGAATACACGGGAGACGGACACGCGCTGGCTTACCATGCGGGTGCTGAATTGGTGGATATGGAGTTCGTTCAATTCCACCCGACCGGTATGATGTGGCCGCCGTCCGTGCGTGGAATCCTCGTCACGGAGGGCGTTCGTGGGGAAGGTGGGATCCTGAAGAACAGTGAGGGAAAACGCTTCATGTTCGATGACATTCCACCCTTGTATCAGGGCTCTACGGCGGACACACCCGAGGAAGGCTGGCGGTACGTGATTGGGGACCGCGAAGCCCGCAGGCCTCCTGAGCTGCTCACGCGTGATCACGTGGCTCGTAAGATCGTGAAGGAAGTCAAGGAAGGGCGCGGTAGTCCGCATGGCGGCGCGTTCCTCGACATCGCGTGGGTCAAGGAGAAGATCAAAGACTCCGAAGCCCACATCAAAAAGAAGCTCCCGAGCATGTACCACCAGTTCAAAGAGCTGGCGGGCATCGATATCACGAAGGAGCCGATGGAAGTCGGGCCGACCACGCACTATGTGATGGGTGGCATCAAGGTTGACGGCGACACGCAGATGTGCACCACCGTGCCTGGTCTGTTCGCTGCGGGTGAGTGTGGTGGCGGTCTGCATGGAGCGAACCGTCTGGGTGGCAATTCTCTCTCCGATCTCTTGGTGTTTGGAAAAAGGGCGGGTGAGTACGCCGCGAAGTTCGCTCAGGAAAATGGCGCGCCTCAGATCGACGACGCGGAGGTCGAAGTGGCGGAGCGAGAAGCGCTCGCGCCGCTGTCGCGTGACCCAGGCGCGGATGTGGGGCCGTATCGTCTCCAGTCAGAGCTACAAGCCCTCATGCAGGACAAGGCGGGCATTGCGCGCGAAGACGAAGGCCTCGCCGAGGCCCAGGAAGAGTTGAAGAAGCTCAAGGCCCGCGCGGAAGTGATGGGCTCCGGTGGTAAGCGGGACTACAACCCGGGCTGGCACACCGCGCTTGACCTGCACAATCTGATGACGATTTCAGAAGCAGTCGTGATGGCTGCAAAGGCTCGCCAAGAGAGCCGCGGAGCGCACTCACGAATCGATCATCTCGAGAAGAAGAAAGAGTGGAGTACGTTCAACCACGTGATCGTAAAGGGTGACAACGGCGAGATGGAACTCCGGCGCGAGCCGATTCCTCAGATCCGACAGGAATTGCAGGACATCATCGAGGAGCAAGGCTGATGAAGAATGCGACCTTCAAAGTCTGGCGTGGCACCTCGGAAGGCGGAGCCTTCGAGTCCTACGAGGTTGAGCTCGATCACGGGTATGTAGTCCTTGATGCGATCCATCAGATCCAAGCAGAACAGGCCAACGACATGGCCGTCCGGTGGAACTGCAAGGCAGGGAAGTGCGGTTCGTGTTCGGCCGAGATCAATGGAATGCCGGGCCTCATGTGTATGACCCGGGTTGATGACCTCGACCTGAGCAAGCCCGTGACCGTCGAGCCGCTACGTGCGTTCCCGCTGATCAAAGACCTGGTGACCGACGTCTCGTGGAACTACGAGGTGAAGGCGTCCATGACGAAATTCACGCCGAAGCCGGCGGATATGGACGACGGCACGTGGCACATGGAACAATACGACGTGGAGCGTCCGCAGGAGTTCCGGAAGTGCATCGAGTGCTTCCTGTGTCAGGACGTTTGTCACGTGCTGCGCGACCATGCGATGCACGACAGGTTCGGAGGTCCGCGCCACTATGTGTATGCGGCGAACATGGAGATGAACCCCATCGACACCGCAGACCGAACAGCGGAACTGCGTGACGAACTGGGTATCGGGTACTGCAACATCACGAAGTGTTGCACAAAGGTGTGCCCCGAGGGCATTCAGATCACAGACAACGCGATCATCCCGCTCAAGGAGCGCGTGGTCGACAAGTCGTACGATCCGATCGCCAAGTTGATCAGTATGGTGAAGGGCTGATCTGACCGGAGAACGCTGTGATTTCGAGGCCCCATCCCCGCTACGGATAGGAAATTCAATGGGCCAAATGAGGTGAAAGGCGAGCGGGGACAGGGTGAGGCATGGGATGCGGAGGATGGGGTTGCGGGGTTGGCCTGAAAGCAGCCCGAGCGGAGGCGCGGACAGTGCTCAGATGTGGAAGGGGGACGAGGGGATGTCGATATGGGCGGAAGCGAGCGGCCGGGTGGCCGAGGGTGTTCGGACAGACTGGAGGCGGGCGGCTCAGTCGTCGAAGTCGGCGGGCAACGACGGGTCGAACATAAAGTCTGGGATCGACTCGGCCTGGGTAGGGTCGAAGGCCGGGGTCTGGTCGAGGAGGAAATCTCCTTGGGGTGGCCCACGGGCGGGCGAGATCGGGGGCGGAGCGTGGGGCAGCTCGAGATGTTCGAGGATGGCGAAGACGACGGGTGGGTCAGTGAGGAAGGCGAGAATCTTCATCTGGCCACCACACGCGGGACACAGAAGCGGCATCACCTCGTAGGTCCGAGCGAGCAGAGTGGCCCAACGGATACGAGCGGGGTTGGAGGGGCGAGCGGGTTCGGGATCGGGGCTGGGCTTCGGCCCTGGGCTCGTCAACTGGGCAGGGGGTATCTCGGCTTGGGGTCTACCGAAGTGGATGACGGCGGCCCTGAGTCTGGCATTCGGCGCGAGCACCCCATGGTATCGGTGGCGATGGAGGCGTGGCGGTGGGACGAAGCGAACGAGTCGAGTGAGAAGCTCGATCGGAGAGAGCACGAGTTCCGTGCGACCGTCCGGTGTCGGCTTGGGTACCCCACCTTTGGTGGGCAGGCGATAGACGAGCCGGGACTCGGGCGAGGCGAGGGAGACGATGCCGCCGGGAGCCCAGAGCCGTTCGAGCGCGAAGGGCGGCCTGGCACATTAGCGGAGCAAGCGTTCGACACCTGCTCGGTCCTCACCCTCGATGCGTACAGAGGCGTCGATGCTGAACCCACCGGAACCCTGCCAGGAAAGCATGCCGTGGGCGTCGACTTCGTCGAGTAGGCCGTGGCGGCGGAAGTAGCGGAGCACGCGTCGCTGGAGAACGTACTGGAGTTCGGCCCAGTGCTCGGGAGTGAGTTGGACGGCCTCGTGGAAGTGGACCTCTCCTGCGTCGCTCCTGGAGAACACACCATCGAGCACAACGGCGTGGAAGTGGAAGTGAGTGTTGAGGGCGGCGCCGAAGCGATGAATGAACGTAAGCGCGCCAAGCTGAGCATCGTGCGGTGCACCCGGGCTCGTACGGTACAGGGTCGTGCGCACGGCTCGAATGAAGATCCGCAGGACGGCGCCGGCGATGTCCGGGTTCGTCTCAAGGAAGGGGCGCAGCCGCTTCGGCAAGCTCAACACCCACTGCCGGACGGGAAGCTGAGGGAGCACATGATCGGTGACGTGGGCGGCGACTTCTGCCATACGGCGCGTATTGCATGACGGACAGATGCCGCGGGACTTGCATGAGAACGCGAGCAGCCGCTCGTGACCGCAGCCTGAGCACCGCAAGCGAGCGAAGCCGTGGGCTAGGATGCCACAGCGTAGGTAGGCCCTCAGATCCTTCTCCACCCATGAGGGGACACCGTAGCCCCTGGGGTCGCTCTGGGCAGCCTCTGCAAGGAACGTCTCGAGATGGTGCTGGACCACCGGGTAGAGTGGTGTGGTGGTGGGACGGCGCGGCCGGTAGACGTGCTGGGTGCTCGCCCACCCAGGTGCACGCTTCGATGCGTGTCGGTATCGGGGTCGCTGCTGCGTCGGGTTCGCCATGGTGGAGGGTGCGCTCCGGCCTGGGGCGCTGCCATGGTCGAACGGGCGCGACAGCCGAACGGGACAGTTACCCCGTCGTGTGACTTTCGCTCAGGGGAAGGGGGGATCTATATCCACGGGATGGACGATGTGCGGCGCTCGAGAAACTGGACCACAGAGAGGTCCAGCGCCTGGATCGTCGTATTGATGGCGACGCCAATGAGTACGCCCGTCAGGGCGTCCAACGAGGTGAAGCCCTCCCCTTGCCCGAGGCTCACGAGCAGAGAAATCTCGATGCCGACGAAGGCCGAGAGCGCCGAGTAGAGCAGCCAGCGGCGGAGGATGCCTTGCGAGCGGCTGCATTACTGAGCTCGTGGACGGAAACGTCGGCGTCCACATGATGGTGGCGAAGGAACTCGTAGGCGGCTGACCCGTGGGACTTCGCTCTAGAACATCCCCACGACTTCGCCGTCTTTGTTGATGTCGATACGTGTGCCGCCGGGCGTTCGACCCAGCCCAGGCATGGTCAGGATCTTTCCGGCGAGCGGGTAGACGAAGCCGGCGCCGACCGCGACTCGCGCGCTACGCACCACGAAGGTGTATCCCGTCGGTCGTCCCTTGAGCGCTGCATCGTGCGAGAACGAGTACTGCGTCTTCGCCATACAAATCGGCAAATGGCCGAAGCCGTCCTTCTCGAATTGGGCGAGCAGCTGCTCGGCCTCGTCCTCGTACTCGACCCCATCCGCACCGTAGATCTTCGTCGCGAGCTCATGGATCTTCTCCTTGAGGCTCATGTCGTCGGGGTAGAGAAGCTCAAAGTTGCTCTCTTCTTCACATGCCGCGACGAGCGCATGGGCGAGATCTTCTCCGCCCGCTCCGCCGTCCATGAACATGGTCGACACATGGGCTGCCGAAGCGCCCGCGGCCAGAGCCGCCTTCCGTACCATCTCGATCTCGGCTTCGGTATCGGTCGGGAAGATGTTGATCGCTACGACGACCGGAATGCCGAAGCTCTTCACGTTTGCGATGTGCCCTTCCAGGTTGCACAGGCCCTCGGAGAGTGCAACGAGGTCTTCCTGGATGAGTGCCTCGGGGAGCGGCTTGCCGGCCTTAATCTCGAAGCGCCCGCTGTGCATTTTCAGTGCGCGAATCGTGGCGACCATGAGTGCGGCGTCCGGCTCGAGGCCTGACGCACGGCACTTGATGTCAAAGAACTTCTCGGCGCCCATGTCGGCGCCGAAACCTGCCTCAGTGACCACGATGTCTGCGCTACGGAGCGCGATGCGGTCCGCGATGATCGAGCTGTTCCCGTGAGCGATGTTGGCGAACGGGCCTGTGTGCACGATGGCGGGCGTGCCTTCGAGCGTCTGCATGAGAGTTGGCTTGAGCGCGTCCTTGAGAACGGCAGCCATTGCTCCTGCGACCTTGAGGTCCTCGGCCGTGACCGGGTCTCCCGACGTGTTGTAGGCGACCACGATCGAGCCCAGTCGCTTACGTAGATCCTGTAGATCTGTAGCGAGCCCGAGAATGGCCATGATCTCGCTGGCCGATGTGATGTCGAATCCGCTGGCGTGGGGTGTGCCGTTCTTCTCGCCACCGCGGGCGACCTCGATCTCGCGCAGGGCGCGGTCGTTCACGTCCATGACACGCCGCCACGTGATCCGATCAACGTCGATGTCCAGGTCGTTTCCGTGGAAGTACGAGGCGTCAAGGAACGCGGAGCAAAGGTTGTGTGCTGACGTCACCGCGTGGAAATCACCCGTCAGGTGAAGGTTGATCTCCTCGGGCGGGACGACCTGCGAGTATCCGCCGCCAGCGGCGCCACCCTTGATGCCGAAGACCGGGCCCATCGAAGCCTGCCGGATCACGCAGCACGTACGCTTGCCGATCTTGTTGAGCGCCTGGGAGATGCCGACGGTATGTACCGTCTTCCCTTCGCCGAGCGGGGTCGGGGTGATCGCGGTCACGACGATGTACTTACCCGGCTCCCGATCGGACGGCGTGTCGAGCATGTCGAGTTTGATCTTGGCTTTCGTGTCTCCATACATCTCGAGCTGGTCCACCCCGATGCCTAGGACCTCGGCGACTTCGGCGAGCGGACGGAGCGGGATGGAGCGCGCGACTTCTTGATCGTTCAAAGACATGCAGATCGGCCTCGTTATACGCGTTGATTCGTCGGTTTTTTGAGCGGCGGACACAATAAGGGGGAGTGGCCGTGGTAGCCACCACCCTACGCTCGAAGGGGGGGCCACAGGACCTAGAAGGCGATCGCCTTCGTAATCTTCAGAGACAGCAACCGGTCCGTAGGGGTCGTTCCGGTTCGGTCCCGCCGTTCGGTGAAGACAAGAAAGAGGTCGGATAGCGGCGCATGCACATAGTTGATACGGAGGTTGGTCACGACGATGTCGTTGAGCGCGTTGTATTGCACGTATGCACTCGTGAAGAACGTGGTCGAGGCCGCGAAGGTCGCACGCGCGGAATACACATCGGCCTCGTACTCACCTCCCGGCAGGCTGATCTTGTTCCGTTCCGCAGCAGCATCGAGCGCGAGGTGATAGTCCACACGCCAGCGCCCCGAGGCACCAAACGACGTGCGATCTCCGTCGAAGAAACCACCGTGCGTCACACGGGCCGTCACAGACAGCGGCTTACCCGCGCTCGTTCGCGCATTAAACGACGCCTCACGGAAATCGTAGTCACCCGGATCGACCGTCGCCCCAGCGACTGTGAACGGCTCCGCTACGCGCTCGAACGCATCGGTGACGGAGAAGCCGAAGCCGCTTCCATCCCTCAGGCTTACGCTCAGGTTTGCACGGCGCTCCCGGGTGAGCAGTTCACCGTTCAGGTCTGTGATATGGTCGACTTCGACGTACGGGTTTACCTCGTTGATCCCGGAAATGCCGGGACGTGGGTGTGCCCCGACCGTCGCGAAGTTCTGCCGAACCCCACGGCGCCTCACGAATCCGACTCTGGGTAGAAAGGCATCCCCAACCCGCTTCGTCGACGCTGATACGTTCCAGAACGTGTCGCGCCACCCGGCCCATACTCGGCCGGCCCAAGCGGAACCCGTCTCTTCCGAGTCCGAAGTGGCAGCGAGGTAGGAGTTCACACGCAGGTACTGGGACGGTCTCAGATTCGCCTCGAAGCCGTAGCTCCTGTTGAAGCTCCCTGATCCGTCGGTGGCTTGCCGGTTCACCAAGATGCCTCCGAAGTCTCCGAGACCTTCCACGGTTCGCTTCGTTCGCAGCACCGCGAAGTTCTCCTCCGGTAGGCCGCCAACGCTGCGGGTCTGCATATTGAGCGCGCCCACCTCGAAGCCACCCATCCGTCCGGTCACGCGGCCTCCACCGACGATGGGGACCTCCTGTCCGCTGCCATCCAACCCGATTCTCCGGGAGTGGAAAAGCGTGAAGTTCCGCAACGACGAGCCCGACCTGTAGTTCCGTTCGGAGATGTCACCGAACGAGAACACACCGGAGTTCTCCGTGAAGAAGTCGCGGCGCTCGGGGAAGAAGAGGCTGAAGCGCGTGAGGTTCACCCGCTCCTGGTCGACTTCCACCTGGGAGAAGTCGGTGCGGTATGTGAGGTCCATGGTGAGTTCTGGAGTTAGGCCGTACTTCACGTCCAGTCCTGCATCACTCGACCAGGCGCCCGGCGCGTCACCGGCCTCCGCTCGCGCTGACAAGGCGAACGGCTTCACCAGAAGATTCCTGCCGGATCGAATGCCTCGGAGGCCTTTCAACGTCCCTGCGCGTGACATCTTGTGAATCCTGTCGCGCTGATCTAGCGGTGCCCAATACGACTCTTCGTTGTGCCTGCGAATCCGCCGCATCATCTGCATGCCCCAGTCCTGGACGGACAGATTCGGATTGAAACGCACGGTGCTGAACGGGATCCGCCACTCGACGGTCCAACCTTCGTCGTGAATGCGGGTCCGCACTTCGAAGATCCCTTCCCAAGCCGCGTTCTCCTGTCGGGAGTCGTCGAAGTCCTGAGCTTCCTTCACGGCTCCATGGGCGTTCACCAGGAACATGAAGGCGTTTCTGCGATCCAGGAACGTGTCGAACGTGATCCCGAAAATGTCCGAATTGCCGCTCTGGAAATCCTGCTCAAGGCTCGGTGTCACGATCCGATGCGGCTCGCGATCCCAGAGTTCCACACCGATGTACAGGAACGAATCGTCGTAGAGAATCCGGGCCTCGGTTTTTTCTGATGCGGGGTAACCGGCATCGGGTCGTGACTGGGTGAAGCTGGAGAGCACAGGGGCGTTCGCCCAAGAGGCCTCGTCGAGGATGCCGTCCAATTCGATCGCGCCGGTCGTGCGTGTGGCGTCGACCTCAGGGCGAGGTGCCATCTCGACATCGACGGGTGCCGGGCGGGTCTGAGCGGATGCAGGATGCACCGTGGCCAGCGCGAGCAACGTGATGATGACCGGGGCGCAGAGGCGCGTCGGATTCGTGTGTCTCAGGGATCTGGTCGTCGAGGTTAGGTCTGGCGGAGCACGAATCTATAAATCTAACAGCGGTCTAATAACAGATTGAGTCGTGCTCCCGAGCGGAACCTCTCCCCAAGCCTGTACCGACCCCATAGCTTGAGTCAGCGGCCAGGGGCACTACGGAAGATACCGTGGTTGAGAACGACCCTTGGAACCTGATCCGGTTCAACCCGGCGTAGGGAGCGCGGCACGACAGGTCCGTAAGGGCTCGCCGCACCCCGCCCTCACTCGCCAAGCAAGAGTGACCTAATGAGCAACGATAAAGTCCGTATCGACCTGCCAATCACCGACGCTCCTGAGAACGGAAGCGGCCGTGCCCGAGTGGCTCCGGCGACCGAGGACGTCGGCACGGATTATCCGGGCGCCTTCCCGAACTCTAAAAAGGTTTACATCGAGGGTACTCGTGGCGTCAGAGTCCCGGTACGTGAGATCCAACTGTCGGGCGGGGAACCGCCGTTCCGTGTGTACGACACCAGCGGACCGCGCGAACTCGATGTGCGACAAGGCCTGCCGCCGCTTCGCGACGACTGGATTCGGGCCCGAGGGGAGTTGAGCGAAACCGGCCGCACGCGAGCTCCCGCCGAAGAGGTCGAGATGCCAGAGGAGCTGGCCCGCCGCACGCTGCGCGCGTCCGCATCCGTCACCCAGCTGACGTACGCCCGGAACGGTGAGATCACTCCCGAAATGGAGTTTGTTGCCATCCGTGAGAAGATGGACCCCGAGTTCATTCGATCTGAGGTCGCACGCGGCCGTGCGATCATCCCGGCGAACATCAATCACCCAGAGATCGAGCCGATGATCATCGGCCGGAACTTCAAGGTGAAGATCAACGCCAACATCGGGAACTCGGCCGTCTCGTCATCGATCGAAGAAGAGGTGGAGAAGCTTCGTTGGTCCACGCTGTGGGGTGCCGACACGGTCATGGACCTCTCTACGGGGAAGAACATCCACGAGACGCGTGAATGGATTCTGCGCAACTCGCCGGTGCCCATCGGTACCGTCCCCATCTATCAAGCGCTCGAGAAGGTGGACGGCGTTCCGGAAGACCTCACATGGGAAATCTTCCGCGACACGATCATTGAGCAGGCGGAGCAAGGGGTCGACTACTTCACCGTGCACGCCGGTGTGCTGCTGCGCTTCATCCCGATGACGGCGAACCGCATGACCGGCATCGTGTCACGCGGTGGAGCGATCCTGGCCAAATGGTGCATGGCGCACCACAAGGAAAACTTCACCTATACGCACTTCCCTGAGCTGTGTGAGATCATGGCTCAATACGACGTCTCGTTCTCTCTGGGTGATGGACTCCGCCCAGGGTCGATCTACGATGCGAATGACGAGGCACAGTTCGCTGAGTTGAAGGTCCAAGGGGACCTGACCCGCATCGCCTGGGAGCACGGAGTTCAGGTCATGAACGAAGGCCCCGGGCACGTTCCCATGCATCTCATCAAGGAGAACATGGAGAAGCAGCTCGAGTGGTGTGACGAAGCGCCGTTCTACACACTCGGGCCGCTCACGACAGACATCGCGCCGGCGTACGACCACATCACCAGTGCCATCGGGGCTGCGCAGATCGGCTGGTACGGCACGGCTCTCCTCTGCTACGTGACGCCGAAAGAGCACCTTGGTCTGCCGAACCGTGACGACGTGAAGCGCGGGGTGATCACATACAAGATTGCCGCGCATGCGGCAGACTTGGCCAAGGGCCACCCCGGGGCGCAGGACTGGGATGATGCCCTATCCAAGGCTCGATTCGAGTTCCGCTGGCGGGATCAGTTCAACCTCGCGCTCGACCCGGTCACTGCGCTCGAGTACCACGACGAGACACTCCCCGCCGATGGAGCGAAGGTTGCACACTTCTGCTCGATGTGCGGTCCGAAATTCTGCTCGATGAAGATCACTGAAGACATCCGACAGTTTGCGAAGGAACAGGGGATGGAAACGGTGGAGGCCATCGAGGAGGGCATGAAGCAGATGGCGTCGGAGTTCAAGGAGCAGGGCAGCGAGATCTACGTGGAGACCGGGGACTGAAGAGGCTCGATTGAGTCCGGCGTGACATGGGCCTAGCCCATGAGTGCGCCTCTGAGGCCTCAGCGAATCCCAGGTAGGCTTCTCGGGTCCACACTCGTCGTTCCATACCGCATCACCCAATGGAGGTGAGGCCCGGTAACACGTCCCGTCGCTCCGACACGCCCGATCGGAGTACCGGCCTCGACCGTGTCGCCCACCGCCACGAGCTGTTCACTCAAGTGGAAGTACCCGCTTAGCAAGCCGCCCCCGTGCACCAGGTAGACGATGTTGCCGGCGAGTAGGAAGTCGTCCACGAGCGCCACGATGCCTCGGGTCGGAGCCACGACGGTATCACCGGGCTCCCCATCGAGATCGAGCGCCATGTGGCGTCCGTTGACCTGATCGTTGTAGACACGGCCGTTCCCGAAGCCCGAAGTCACGCGGTCGTCTCGGGGCATCACCGGGTTCGGTGTCCACAGGCGTGGAGTCGCGTGAGCGAGGCGGGCCACATCATCAGCCTTCGCCTGATCGCCTCGAAGCCTTGCGGCGTCAGCGCCGGCGAGAGGCCCGCCCAGCCTGGGCGCCACGGTGAGTCGCTCGTGTTGGTACACTCCGGCCTCGACCGGAACCGCCCTCTCCAACGACTCTTCGGTTCCGTTGTGGTATCGCACCCGAATCGAGACGCTCGCCGCTTCAGTGGTCCCGATCGGCATGGGCGCGAGGCTCTCGAATCCACCGGTCACCGGAGCGAAGTGGAGTTCCTGCCCGCCGGCCGTCCCAGAGAGGGATTCGATGGGGCGCCCGGCCTCAGCTTCCACGCGCACGACGAAGAGATGCCCCTGGACGGGACGTTCCGGCGTGAACGAGACGTTGGCCGCCGGCAGGGGCAGGAGTGCTGTCGAGACCGTCGAAGCGACGGCGAGGAGTAGTCGAAGGAGCATGCGTCACACTAGGCGCGGCGCCGCCCCTTCTCAAGCCGGCGCCGCCGGGGTCTCCCGATGTCGAACGATCTCGCGTCTAGTTCACGGCCAGGAGCTTCAGGTCTCGCAGGGAATCGAGACGTTCGGGAGAATGACATTGAAGAAGTCTTCAGCCAGTAGCCATGCCGCGCCGGAAATCGGCCACGCGGCCATCGAGTACAGGATCATCTCTGTCAGCTCATAGTGAGCCTTCATGTTCTCTGCCGAACCGCCCAGGACGGGGTCGTGGTGTGGCTCGATCAGGACGGCCTCCCACATGGGATCTTCGGCGTCAGGAGCTGGGATGTAGCTCCGCTACTTGCACACGTTGGTCAAGCAGCCGTCCCGCATGTCGTAGAACTCGCGATCGAGGTCCGCGACTTGGTCGGGGAACAGGGTGCTCAGCGTAGGTGGCGGTTCTTCACGGCAGGCTTGTGCCTGGAGCCGGACCGTAACGACGGCGACGAGCAGAAGCGTCAGAAAAAGAGTGGGCATGGTACCACCACCTCTTTCAAGTAATCACACGCAACCACGTCTTCGGAGAGAGGCAATAGCGCCAACACGTCGGTGCCTTCCCACGCTCGAAATCTAATGTCTGGGTCGCTGGGGAATCCCTTGGTTTTTCCTGAATCACGTGTGGGGATGTTTCCCGAGAATGAGGGTCGCACCACCCGCTAGAGAACACTATATTTCGGCACGATTACTGATGAAAGCGACCATCCGAGACCCTCGGGAGTCCATACTCTTGAAACGCATTCTGGTGACCGGAGCTGGCGGACAGATCGGCTCTTGGTTGGTACCGGCGCTACGCCGGACTTATGGAGACTCCAAAGTCCTCGCCACGGACGTGAGGCACCTGGATCGTGAGGCGACCGACGCGGGGCCATTCCAGGTGTTGGACGCTACTGACGCGAAGGCCGTGGGTCAGGCAGTCATGCGCCACCGCGCCGACACCGTCTACCATCTCGCGGCCATCTTGTCGGCGATCGGCGAGAAGGATCCTCGGCTGGCTTGGCACGTGAACATGGCCAGCCTCGAGGCCGTGCTCGAAGTCGCGCGGGAGCAGGATTGTGCGGTCTTCACTCCGAGCTCGATCGGTGCATTCGGTCCAGACACACCCAAAGATCCGACGACGCAGGACACGCTCATGCGTCCGGCTACGATCTACGGGATCACGAAGGTGGCTGGGGAGCTTCTGTGCGACTACTACCACACACGGTACGGGGTGGACACCCGCGGCGTGCGCTTCCCCGGGCTGATCTCCTACGGTGCGCCTCCTGGAGGAGGTACCACGGACTGGGCCGTCGACATCTTCTACAAGGCGGTTCGGCACTCCCAGTACACGTGCTTCCTGAGGGGTGATTCACAGCTGGACATGATGTACATGCCCGATGCGGTTCGCGCGGCGATGCAGATCATGGAGGCGGACCCGGGGCGTCTCGTTCACCGAAACGCGTTCAACGTCACCGGGATGCAACTCACGCCGGAAACGCTGGCCGCCGAGATCCGAAAACACATTCCCGACTTCACGATCGACTACGACGTGGACCCGGTTCGGCAGGGGATCGCCGACTCGTGGCCAGATCGAATCGATGACTCCGCGGCACGCGCCGAGTGGGACTGGAACGCCGCGTTCGGCGCGGCGGCGATGACCAAAGACATGCTCGAACATCTGGTAGAGGACTGACCCATGCCCGTCGATAGACTGAACGCAGTTTTGGATGCTCACGTGGCCGGACTCGAAGAGGCCGGGACCGCGAAGGGTGCCGAGGTGGTGGTAACCGGAGTAGTCCGCGCCCAGGGAGACCATGGCCCGCGTGTTTTGCTCCGCGGCGAGAGCGACAAGCCTTTCATTCGTATGAACTCCAATTCGTACCTCGGCATGGGGCTCAACCCCGAAGTCATCGAGGCAGAAGATGCGGCCACGAAGGAATTCGGTGCCGGTCCCGGCGCGGTGCGCTTCATCTCAGGGAGCTACGAGGCTCACCTCGCGCTCGAAGCCAAGATGGCCGCGTTCCATGACCGCGAAGCCGGGATGATTTTTTCGTCGGCTTATGCCGCGATCATGTCGTCCATTACTCCGCTGGTGACGAAGGAGACGGTTCTCATCTCCGATGAGTTGAACCACAACTGCATCATCAATGCGATGAAGTTGAGCCGGCCCGCTGGGAAAGCGATCTACGGACACAACGATGTGGACGGACTCGACAAAGCCCTCGGAGAGTGGAAAGGGAAAGCGAAGCGGGCGATCGTCGTGACAGACGGGATCTTTTCCATGCGGGGTGATCACGCGCCGATGGCTGAGATCATGGATGTGTGCGTCAAACACGATGCTGACTACGAAGAGAACGTCGTGTGCATCATGGACGACTCACACGGAGTTGGCTCGTTCGGCCGGACGGGACGGGGCACCGAAGAGTTCACCGGCGCCCGGCCCGTCGACGTGTTGGTCGGCACGCTCGGGAAGGCCTTTGGAGTCAATGGCGGATATATCGCTGCAGGTGCGTCGATCATCGATTTCCTGCGAGAGTCGTCGCAGATGTACATCTACTCGAACCCGATCACCGTGGGTGAGGCGGCAGCAGCGTTACGCTCCGTGGAGATCGTGGACAGCCCAGCGGGATTAGGGCTTCTCCAGAACCTCCGCGCGCTCACGAAGCGTTTCGAGAATGGACTGGGTCGCATCGGCATCGAGACGATTCCGGGAGAACACCCGGTGGTCCCCCTCATGATTCGGGACACTCAGGGGACCAGAGATCTTGTGCAGTATCTCTACGACAACGGGGTCCTTGTCACCGGACTTGCATACCCGGTCGTACCTCGCGGTGACGAGGAAATCAGGACCCAAATCAACGCCGACCATACCGAGGCGGACATCGACCACGTTCTCGCCTTGTTGGAGGCGTATCAGGAACGGCAGTAGTGTAGAATGCCCCCCGAGGCATTTCTCAAAACAACTGAGGCCCGCGCGTGGAGCAGCAAAACGAGACGACTTTGGCGAAAATCACGGACGCTGCCAGACGAGAGGCGGGGGAGTGAGCCGCCGCGACCTCAGTCGTCGCTCCCTCCTGAAGGGCGCTGTTGGTGCGGTAGGGCTCGGGATGGTCGCCCCTTTCGTATCGACCGGGCGCCACCAGCTTTTTGCGTGGTCACCCCAAGAGTACTCGACCCGATGCATCGATCTGGTGGAAGGCTCGCTCGTGATCGACATGCTGGGCCTGCTGTCTCTGAACGGTGAAACGGAGCAACGGTGGGGACCTGGCTTCGACGGGATGACCGCGGAAGACATCGAACATTTCAAGGCGTCCGGCATCGACGTCTTCCACATCGCATCGGGTGTCGGCGGCGTCACGCAACAGGACGCGTACCAGAACTGTCTGGCGTTCGTGAGCCAGTACAACTCGATCGTCGCGAACCGACCGGACGTCTTCATGCGCATCGATTCGGTCACGGACCTGGCTGCGGTGCACGATTCGGATCGAACAGGCGTGCTCATTGGAATCCAGGATTCCTCGCACTTCAGAAATCCGAACGACGTGAACACGTTCCACGCTCTGGGTCAGCGTGTGAGCCAGCTCACATACAACTCCCGCAACTTGATCGGGAACGGCTCGACCGAGCGCATCGACGGCGGTATTAGCGACTTCGGTGTTCGGATCGTGGAGAGAATGAACGAGGTCGGCATGGCGGTCGACGTCTCGCACTCAGGAGACCAGACGACGCTCGATGCCTGCGAAGTCTCGGTAAAACCGGTGTTATTCACCCACTCCAATGTGCGAGACCTCGCCGCGGGGCATCCCCGTTGTAAGACAGATGAGGCGATTCGGAGGATGGCCGCCACGGGTGGCGTGATGGGCATTACCGGTGTCCGCATGTTCGTGACCACGGAAGAGCCCACTACGATCGAGCACTACATGGACCACTTCGATCACGTGCGGGACTTGGTCGGCGTGGAGCACCTCGGCATCGGGTCCGACATCGACCTCTTCGGTTATGACGACATGCCGGCCGACGCGTACGCTGCGCTAAAGGCCAACTACAAAGGTTCGTATGCGTTCCGCGACAAGATCGACATCGATGAAGTGGCACACCCCAAGCGGATGTTCGATGTGGCTGAAGGACTCATCCAGCGCGGATACACCGACGAACACATCCGTGGGATCCTAGGTGGCAACTTCCAGCGCGTCTTCGGAGAGATCTGGGGCGCGTGATCCCAGCTCGTAGGATTCGGCGTAGAGGTTCGCGGTCCACAGCGTAGCGTGGCGCAGAACCATCGCTTCGACAACACGTATCGCGAGAAGATCTTCGAGGCGTTCGAGCGTCTCTACACCGATGAGTTCGCCGGGACAGGCTTAGGTCTCGCGACGGCTCGTAGATCGTACGCCGGCAAGGCGTCGATATATGGGCCGTCGGTGAACCGGATGAAGGCGCGACGTTCTGGTTCTCTACTATAGGGCCCAACGAGCGAATGACCTGACGCCTCTTGGCGGGCTCGCTCGATCCGTGCACAATGCGAGGTCCCAAACCATCTGGAACTCTTATGCGAAGACGTGTCTGTCTCTTCTTGATCGCTGCCGGCCTGTCTGTTTCACCCCTGGTCGCCCAGGACTTCGCCGCTTCGGGTGACGAGGCCATTTCACTCCTCCAAGGCATGGTCCGCATCGACTCGAGTTCGCCTCCTGGGAACGAGACCGAGGTGTGCGAGTTCATCCAGGGTGTGCTCGCCGCGGAAGGCATCGAGTCCCACATCTACGAGATGGAGCTGGGCCGAGGAAATCTGGTCGCGCGCATTCCCGGGAATGGCTCCAAGCGCCCGATCCTGCTCATGGGACACATCGACGTGGTCGGAGTCGAACGAGATTCATGGACGGTGGACCCATTCGCCGCCGTGATCAAAGACGGCTACCTGTGGGGTCGTGGCGCGCAGGACGACAAGGGTATGACGGCAGGTGCGCTCGAGGTCTTTCTGATGATCGCGCGGTCGGGTATCGAACTCGACCGGGACGTCATCTTCATGGCCAATGCGGGTGAAGAGGGGATGGCCCATCTCGGGGTCGAGTTCATGGTCGCCGAACACTTCGATAAGATCGATGCGGAGTTCGCGCTCAACGAGGGTGGAGGCTTTTCGCTGATCGACGGCGAAATCACCCGCCTGACCGTTGCGACGACGGAAAAAGTGAGTACGCGCATGCGGCTGGTGGCCAGTGGAACGTCGGGTCACGGATCCCGGCCCAGGCCCGACAATCCCATCGTGGCTTTGGCCCGAGCGGTAGCGAAGTTCGGTTTATGGCAGCCCCCCATGCGCCTGAATTCCACGACGCGAGAGTACTTCCGTCGCATGGCCGACATTTCGTCTCCTGAGACTGCTTACCTCTACCGGAATCTGGAAAACCCCGAGATCACGGACCTGGTTCAGGAGCAACTGAGGCTTACGGACCTCACGGCGAACTCCATGCTACGCACTTCGGTTTCACCGACGATCATCGAGGGGGGCTTTCGCCGAAACGTCATTCCTGCGGAAGCCATCGCCACGCTCGATATCCGCGCTTTGCCTCAAGAGGATACGCTTTGGCTCAAGGCGGAGATTGAGCGAGTAGTGGACGATTCGACAATAGAGGTGGTGCGTTTCGGGACACGTCGCCCGGTGTCGGACCCGATGCCCATCGACTCCGATCTGTTTCGCGCCATGGAAAAGATCCAGGCCGACCTATTTCCGGCGGCGACCACGATACCGACCATGCTGACGGGGGGGACCGATTCCTCCCAGCTGCGGGCGGCTGGGATTCTCGCGTATGGCATTGGACTCCCAACGGACCCGGCGACGGGATCGCGAGCACACGGGAACGATGAACGAACACCTATAGCCGGGATGCCGCTCTTCGTAGAGTTCCTATACAAAACCGTTCTGGAGATCTCGAACTGATGTCGACTCACGGAGCCATTGGATTCCGGATCTTCACGGACACGCCGCGGCCGTCGCCCGACTTGGTGGAGGCCTTCAGAGGTAAGGCGTCTTCGAACGTTGCAGACGCGATGGGTCGATTCCACTTCATGGACCCCGGCATCCAGAATCGGACGGGCTTGCCGATGTGTGGGGTCGCCGTCACCGTGAGTGTGCGACCGGGTGACAACCTCATGGTGCACAAAGCTTTAGAGGTCGCCTCTCCGGGTGATATCGTAGTCGTGAGCACGAACGGAAACACGACCAGTGCGGTCTTTGGTGAGCTGATGTGTCACTCTGCGGTCGCAGCGGATCTGGGCGGTATCATCGTGGATGGCGCGATCCGGGATGCCGACGGATTGAAGACGCTCGGTTTTCCGGCGTTTAGTCGAGTCGTAAACCCAGGTGGGTGCGACAAGGATGGCCCAGGGGAGATCAATATCCCTATCTCGTGCGGTCACACTGCGGTGCTTCCCGGAGACATCATTGTTGGTGATGCCGACGGCATCGCAGTCGTCCCCCTCGCGGACGCCCAGCAGGTGCTGGAAAGGGTCCGAGCCCTCGAAGACCGGGAAGAGAAACGCGTCGCAGCGATCGCATCAGGCGACGTGTTCAAGGCCGAGATTGACGAGACACTTCGCCGAAAGGGTGCAATCGAGTGAGGGAAGATGCCTTGCTCATGACTCCGGGACCTACGCGGATCCCGGAAAGAGTGCTACTCGCGTCGCATCGCGTACTTCACCACCGGACGCCTGAATTCTCCGACGTGTTGGACGAGACCTTCGATCTCATTCGCCCCTTTTTTGGGGCGGCGTCCGCGGACGTGCTACCCGTACATGCGACGGGCAGGGCAGCTATGGAGGGTGCGATCACTAATTTCTTCGCGCCCGGGGATGCGGTCGTGGCGTGTTGCAACGGCAGCTTCGGAGAGATGTGGGCGGAATTCGCCGAATCCTACGGCCTCGACGTGCGCCGTGTGTGTGAGGACTGGGAGCACAGCGTCGACCCGGCTGTGGTCGAGGCCGCGTTGGCGGGAGGGGGCGTGCGGGGTGTCCTGTGCACGCATTCGGACACCAGCACCGCTGTATTGAACCCCATCGCTCAGATCGCTGCGGTCGCTCGAAGCCACGGATCGCTGATCCTGGTCGATGGCATCAGTTCCGTTGGGGGCGTGCCCTTCTCCTTCGATGCATGGGATCTCGACTTCGCGGTCACGTCATCCCAGAAATGTTTGATGGCGAGCCCGGGGCTCTCGTTTGCGGTCGTAGGAGAGCGTGCCTGGCAGGCCGTGGAGCGGTCCCCATTCCCGAAGAACTACCTGTCATTTGGGGCCATCCGCTCGACCTTGGCGCGGGATCGTGCTGAGACACCGGGCACGACCCCGGTGTCGTTAGTGCTCCAGGTGAGGGAGGGGCTTCGTATGCTCACCGAGGAGGGTCTCGATCACGTCTTTGAACGGCATGCGGAGATGGCGGAGCGGGTGCGTACAGGGACACGTGCGCTCGGCTTTGGTCTCTTAGGCGCGGGTATTCACCAGCGCTCCCCAACGCTGACGGCACTGACGGTTCCAGACGGTGTCGATGCCAAGGAGTACCGCACGAAGGTGCGGAGCGGCGGGGTGCAAATCGCGGTCGGGTTGAGGTCGTACGGTGGTAGTTGTGTTCGCCTAGGCCACATGGGTGATATCCGGATGGGCGACGTAGACCGTACGCTGGAAGTGATGCGGTCGGCCCTTCCGTGACCGGGCTCACGTTTTCGGAAAAAGTGCTCGGGGCCAAATCCGGAATGGATGCTCGGGCGGGTGACATCGTTGTCGGTGAACCGGACCTGATCTTGGGCACGGACGGCTCGACCCCCATGGCGATCGACTACTATGAGGCCATGGGTGGTGGGGCGGTTGTAGCCCCGGAGCGCGTACTGCTGGCCCGGGATCACTACGCGCCTCCGACATCTCCGGCCACACAAGCGTTCCACTCCCGTATGGAGGAATTTGCCGCCGCGCACAGCATCGAACTGCTGGCTGTCGGAGATGGGATCAGTTTCCTCGTTGCTCTGGAAACGGGGCGCGTGGCGTCGGGGCATCTCGTAATTGGAGGGGACAGCCACACCGTCACGTGCGGAGTTGCGGGTGCGTTCGCCACCGGGGTTGGGTCGTCGGACCTGGCTGCCGCCTTCAAGACCGGGAAGGTCTGGCTTCGTGTCCCCGACACAACTCGTGTGGATCTGTCGGGCGTCATGGCAACGGGCGTCACCACCAAAGACGTCGCCCTGGAGTTGGTTGCTCGGCTGGCTGGGGTTGTCAGCCCGTTCACTGCGCTGGAATTCGTGGGGCAGGGGGTGCGAGAACTTCCGCCAGAAGACCGAATCGTCTTATGCAATATGGTGGCCGAGATGGGCGGGATGGCCGGTGTGTTCCCGACCTCGGAATGGGCGTCGGACGACCACGCGGCATTCGCTTCGACCGTCTCGGTCGAACTCGGCGAGATCGACCCGCTCGTGGCTTTGCCTCATGACCCAGGGAATCGGGTCCCAATAGGTGATGCCCTCGGTCGGGAGGTCGATTGGGTTTTCCTCGGCACCTGCGCGGGCGGTCGTGCGGACGACTTCCGGGAAGCTCTTCGAGTCCTGCGCGCTGCTGGAGGGATCGCCAACGGTGTGACCGTGGCCGCCGCCCCGCCGACCGCGGCAGTACGGGCAGTTTTGGTCGAGGACGGGACACTTGCTGGGCTCGAAGCGGCGGGGGTCTTGATTGCGGAAACCGGGTGTGGACCCTGTTGTGGCACATCAGGCCCCCTTCCCCCGCCCGGTGCTCGGGTGATATCAACCGCCAACCGCAATTTCCGGGCGCGCATGGGCGAGCCGAGCATCGAGATCATGCTGGGGTCACCCGCTACGTGTGCGGCAGCGGCTGCGGCGGGGTATGTGGTCGATCCACGCGAGGTGGCCTGATGCTGACCTTTGCCGGACGGGCGCGGAAGCTCGGTGACTCGATCAATACGGACTACATCATCTCATCTTCTCGAAAGAGAGAGACGATCGATCCGGATGTGCTCAAACAGTGGCTACTGGAATCTGTAGATCCCGACTTCGCCGCTTCGGTGCAGCCCGACGATGTTCTGGTCGCTGGTGAACGGTTCGGCTCGGGGTCAGCCATGGAGGTCGCGGTCACCGTCGTGCTTGCCGCCGGGATTCGGGTCGTATTGGCGAAGAGCTTCTCGCGGACCTACTACCGAAACGCGCTGAACAACGGCCTCGTGCCTATAGAGATCGACAGCACCTCGATCGCGGAACATGCACGGTTGCGAATCGAGATCGATGCTCTTGGAATCAGAGTCGACGACGACACGGCCCAACTGCGGATTGATGCGGCCCCGTTTTCTCCGTTTGCGTTGAAGTTGCTTCAGGCGGGGGGGATCGTGCCTCTCGTCGCGCGGGCAGGGGACCTGGAGAGCGTCAGTTGAAGCTCACGACGAAGATCCTGATCGGGCTCGTGTTGGGCATCGTGTCCGGAATTGTCGCTCAGGCCGTCGGAGGAGTGGCGCTCTCCATCGTGCTGGCGTTGGAACCGATCGGGACCGTGTTCATCCGCCTTATCAGCATGGTCGTGGTACCGCTGGTGGTCGCGAGTCTGCTGTTGGGGGTGGCGTCCGTGGGCGACGTGAGGGCTGTGGGCCGCATCGGTGGGAAGGCGTTGGGCTACTTCCTCGTCACAACCGTCATTGCGGCGATGATTGGGTTAGGACTCGGCCTCGCGGTGCAACCGGGAAGCTCGATCGAGTCGGACCAGCGGGACGCCATCGCAGCCCAATATTCGGACCGAGGGGAAGAGTCGGCGGAGCGGGCACAGACCGTGTCGCTCATGGAACGGTTCGTGGCGATCATCCCGAGGAATCCAGTGGCGGCCGCCGCGAATATGGATCTACTCGGGCTGATTTTTGCGACGCTTGCGTTTGGAGCCGCCCTGTCGGGGCTCCCGGCGGAGAGACGCGAGCCGGTCGTAGCCTTCTTCGGCGGGGTCAACGCTGCGGCCGCCGTGATCGTCGACTGGGTGATGAAACTGGCTCCGTATGCGGTCTTTGTGTTGATCGCCGGGGCCTTGGCGCGGTTCGGAGCCGATCTCCTGCAGGCGCTGCTCGTGTACTCAGTCTTGGTCATCGCGGGCGAGCTGTTTCACACCTTCGTTGTGCTGTCGGGGATGCTGAAGCTCGCCGGGATCTCCGTGCGGACGTTTTGGAAGCATGTAGCTGCGGCGCCAATCCTCGCGTTCTCAACGGCGTCCTCGAATGCGACGTTGCCCGTGAGCTTGGAGGTAGCGGAGAAGAATCTCGGTGTTTCGAACGAGGTCGCGAGCTTCGTTCTCCCGGTGGCGGCGACACTGAACATGAATGGAAGCGCCTTGTACAAGGCGCTGACGGCGGTGTTTATCGCCCAGGTCTACGGGGTGCCGCTCGGTGGCGCGGAGTACGTGGTCATCATTGTCACGGCCACGCTGGCGGCACTGGCTGGCGTCGGCGTTCCAGGGAGCTCGCTCGTTACGACGCTCATTGTTCTGACGGCGATCGGCATGGGGGCTGAGGCAGCCGCCGGGATTGCGCTTGTTGCCGGTCTCGATCGTTTCCTCGACATGTTCCGCACGGGCACGAACATCGCGGGGGACCTCACCGCTGCCGCCATTGTCGCGAAGTCCCAAGGGGAGACCCTCAACGCGTGACCGTCGTGGTCGAGGGATGTGTCACCTCGCTGGCGGAGGCCAGTGAGTGCGCCGATTCCGGTGCGGACCGACTCGAACTCTGTTACGACCTCGACGTGGACGGCGTCACGCCAGGCGCCGCACTCGTGGAAGCAGTGGTTCAGGCGATCCAGATCCCCACGTTCGTCATGGTTCGTTCTCGACCCGGGCCGTTCGTGTACGCCCCGGATGAAGTGGCTGCCATGGAAGAAACCGTCCGAGAGATGAAGGCTGCCGGTGCGGCGGGCATCGTCGTGGGTGCGCTGACCGATCGCGGGACCGTGGACCAGGAGGCGCTCCGGCGGTGGGTCGCCGCGGCCGGTTCTCTTCCGGTGACCTTCCATCGCGCGTTCGACGAAATCAGCGACGGTTCGGCGGCCTTGCACGCACTGATGGACATTGGTGTCAGTCGTGTCCTGACGGGTGGAGGTCCGGGCCGGGCCGTGGACCAGGCGACAGCACTCGCCGGGCTCGTGGATGCTGCCCAGGACCGGATCGGAATCATCGCCGCCGGCGGAGTACGCGCCGACCACGTCTCTGTGCTCGTTGCTCGGACCGGGGTGGCAGAGGTGCACGCGCGCGCCGAGGGTGTCCGCGCCTTGGTGCGGGGATTAGAGGGTCCCGTCACAACGAACGCTGCGCGGTAGTCCCCGAGAGCGTGGAACGACATGTGACATCCTCGGCAGGTCCGTTCGACTGTCTCTTGCTTGCCTTGCTTCCACCGCGGCCGCATCGTGACCCCGGCGGCCCATCCCAGGTCTCGCCCGAGAACGCACACTGCTCCGGAGGCACCTCGCATGCGTCGCACGACGTTCAGCTCGATCTTCTGCACCCTCGCACTCGCCGTCTTCCTTCCATCAGGATTGGTGGCTCAAGCCGACCCACGGTTGGACGACCTCAAGGATGAAGCCCTCGGAATGGTGCAGGCGGACGCCAAGCAGGTGCAGGAGATCGTCGACATGCTCTTCAGCTTCGGTGAGTTGGGCATGCAGGAGTTCGAGACGCAGCGGTACCTGACGGGGATTCTCGCAGACGCTGGCTTTGACATCGAGCTCGGTGTGGCAGGTATGCCGAGTGCCTGGACCGCTCGGTGGTCCAACGGAACCGGTCAGCCCGTGATCGCTCTTGGGTCGGATGTGGACGGCATCCCGCAGTCGAATCAGAAGCCGGGTGTGGCATACCGCGACCCAATTCTTTCCATGGCTCCGGGGCACGGGGAAGGGCACAACTCCGGACAAGCCGTGAACATCGTCGCGGCGCTCAACGTGCAAGAGCTCATGGAGCGCGAGGGGATCGACGGTACTCTCCTCATCTGGCCGGGCATTGCAGAGGAGCAGCTCGGCTCCAAGGCGTTCTTCGTTCGTGATGGCGTATTCGATGGCGTCGACGTGAATCTGTTCACGCACGTGTCTTCCAACTTCTCGATGACGTGGGGCCACACGAGCGGTAACGCGCTCGTTTCTGCGCAATTCCGCTTCCAAGGGGAGACCGCCCACTCGGCCGGGTCACCGTGGCGCGGTCGTTCGGCGCTCGACGCGGTGATGTTGCTGGCGCAGGCGTGGGAGTTCAAGCGCGAGCATCTGCGCCCACCACAGCGTTCGCACTACATCATTGTGGAGGGCGGTGACCAGCCCAACGTCGTGCCTCAGTTCGCGACGATCTGGTTCTTCTTACGTGAAGTGGACTACGAGCACGTCACGGAGATGTACGACGCGGCAAAGTTGATGGCTGAAGGCGCGGCGCTCATGACCGGAACCCAGATCGACACCATCATGACGATCGGCTCGGCGTGGAACCGACACTTCAGCAAGCCGGTCGCGGAGATGAGCCAGGCCAACATCGAGCGCGTCGGACTCCCCGAGTGGAGCGATGATGACATCGCGCTCGCCAACGCCCTCCAGGGAGAGATGGGGCAGGAGCCGAGAGGGCTCTCGACCGAAGTGCCTCCGCTCCGCGGACCGATCGACCTCGCCACATACGCGGGTGGTGGTTCGGACGACATCGGTGACGTGTCCTGGAACATGCCGACGGTCACCATGCGTTATCCGGCGAATATGCCTGGTGGGCCCGGTCACAACTGGGCTAACGGTATCGCCATGGCGACGCCTATCGCCCACAAGGGCTCGTTGGCGGGTGCGAAGGTCCAGGCGCTCACTCTGCTCGACCTCTTCTTGGACGGAGAAACCGTCGATGCGGCCTGGGACTACTTCAATGACGTCCAGATGGTGGACATGGAGTACACACCGTTCATCACTGCGGACGACAAGCCGGCCATCTTCTTGAACGAGGGGATCATGGCCCAATGGCGCGAACGCATGCGGCCCTATTACTACGACCCGACTCGCTTCGGCACGTATCTCGAGCAACTCGGAATCGAGTATCCCATGATTCGGACCCGGCCCATAAGCGAGGACCGCGACGAAGGACGGTAACCCTCGATGTCGGGCCGTGAGTGAGCGGAAGGCAACGTCGGGCTAGCGCGCGCGCTCGAACCTCAGGTTCCGCGCCCGTGCCTGGCCCACGAACATGTCGCCAAGGCTCCCGTCTGGGTTCCGTTCGAAACGGACAGGTCGGAAGAAGAGGCCTGTGCTCGTGAAAATATCCGTGGCAGTCGGTGTCATCTGCACTCGACCGTGCCGGTAGTGATCGGCCACCAGCCGGCCGTTCACCACCGACAGGACATAGCGGGTGTCGAGCTCTTCACTGAACCACTCTCCTGTGAACTCTGCTAGGGCGGTCTCGGAAAGCGTGGGCCCTGGTTCCTGGTCGGCGGGTTCTGACGCCTCTCTCGGGGGCGGAGAAGATCCTAGTTCGTCGTCAAAAAAAATGTCCGCGAGGCGATTCGCACTTCGGGTGGGATCGTAGTTCGCGGAGTTCGACAAGACGACGATGCCTGCGTTCAGGGTTGGCAGGTGTATGATCGCGGTCCTATTTCCTGCCCATGACCCGTTGTGGCTCCACGTTGGGATCCCGCGATAGCTCCCCGTCGAGATCCCGTAGGCGTAGGCGATCGTGTCCCCCGAATTGAGGACTCCTCGGGTGTGCATTCGGTCGATCACAGCTGGGCCGCCCACCGCGTGGGTGTCGAAATTCGTGAGCCACTTCACGAGATCGTCGACAGAGCTGTGTAGTGAACTCGATCCCAGCGCGGTTAGACCGTTTGGTGATTCGAGCCAACCCGCGCCCGGTACCAACGAGTGTCCGCGAGCACGCAGAGGAACCACTTCTAAGTGGTTGTCCTGGAACAGGCTGCTTTCCATGCCCAGCGGCGCGAAGATGTTTTCGTCCGTCCATTCTCGAAACGTCTGCCCCGTGACGCGCTGAACGATCTCCGCGAGGAGGTTGTACCCGGTATTCGAGTAGCTGTACTCGTCGCCAGACGGAAAGTTGAGCTCCTTTTGTGCCCAGGTCATGCGTAGGATCTGATCGAAGGAGATTACGTCGTCGAAGCGCCACCCAGCGATCGCCAACGTGATCGGCCAGTCGCGGATACCACTCATGTGATGAACAAGATGACGAACAGTGAGTGGGGCGCCGAAGTCTGCGAGTTCCGGTAGGTACTCTCTGACCTCGGCATCTAGATCGACAAGACCGGACTCGACCAACGACGCGATGGCGAAGCCGCCGAACTGTTTCGACACCGATGCGATGTCGAACACCGTCGCCGGGGTGATGGGCACGTGCTGGTTCAGATCCGCCATGCCGTAACCGGCCCGGAAGAGGACTTCTCCGTTGCGAACCACCGCGACTGCAGCTCCCGGCGTATTCTCCCCGAATACTCTGAACATCCGATCGACCTGAGACTGTTGCTCCTCTGTCTGGGCCCGGGTTTGGCCGGGCTGGCCCAGGAGGAGCGAAACAGGTAGGCACGCGAAGACAAGTCGGCGGAGTGTGCGGATACGATTCGTCATAGGTCTTCACCGGCTCAGAGGGTGCGTGGCAGACTACGAGGGGTGAAACCGCGCACGCAAGCCGCTCTCACCGCGCGCCAACATGGCCGAATCCCTGCCTGCGCCACACATTGGCGCTCACTTCAGAAGCCATTAAACCCATCAGCGCCGCTCTTGAAGGGCGCTACTACGTCGAGCATTTTCATGGGCGACCCCACCACCTGACTTGGCGCCGATGCGGACACGACGCTCACGATCGTCACCAACTGGTTCACGGAGCTCAAGGAGCGGCTAGGGGAAGGCAACGAGCTGACCCCGCCGTCTTGCCGCCTCGGTCCCTGCGGCGCATCGTGTCATATACTGGTTCGGCAGCCCAGCCGCGCCGGAAGGACCCACGGAGGAACCGATGTCCAAGTTGCCCCTAGAACGCCGTGACTTCCTCAAGGCGGCCGCAGCAGCCGCCGCCGGCGCTGTCTCGCCAGCCTCGCTTCTTGCGGCTGACGGGCCAATTTCGGATGCCACGCGCAGCAACGTTCCCCCGCAACAACAGGGCCCGCCCCCCGTACCCCTCGGTAACGGCGAGCACCCCGCGTTGGTCTACCAGGCCTACCCTGGCGGTACGGGATCGCTGTACGAGAAGTGGCACGCCCAGGGCGTGAATCCGTTCGAACGCCACGCCATCGAGATCCCGGCGTGGCCAGGCGCGGTGCCCACCAACGAAGAGGACATCGCGTTTCTGCCCGTGCATCGCCTGTCGGCGCTCGTGCGAGACCGGCACATCTCCTCCGTTGACCTCACAGAGCTGTACCTGGACCGCCTGAAACGGTATAACCCGGTGCTCCTATGTGCGGTCACGATCTTGGAAGACCGGGCACGAGAGGAAGCTCAAGAGGCTGACGCCCAGCTCCGGCAGGGGAATTGGCTCGGTCCGCTCCATGGGATCCCGTATGGCATCAAGGATCTCTTCATGATCGAAGGGGCGCCCACGACGTGGGGTTCTGCAGTTTTCGCCGATCAGCACTTCGGTGAGGATGCCGAAATCGCACTGCGGCTCCGTGCTTCGGGTGCGGTCCTGCTCGCCAAGCTCGCGACGGGTGAGTTCGCCCGCGGCGACCAGTGGTTCCGGGGAAGAACTCGGAATCCGTGGAATATCGAGGAGGGCTCGAGTGGGTCGTCCGCGGGGCCCGGCTCGGCCACGGCTGCCGGTTGCGTGGGCTTCGCCATCGGCACGGAGACTCAGGGTTCGATCGTGTCTCCGGCGCGACGAAATGGTATTTCGGCGCTCCGGCCCACCTTCGGAAGCGTGAGCCGGTACGGCGGTATGGTGTTGTCTTGGAGCATGGACAAGGCCGGACCCATGTGCCGCAGCTCGATGGATTGTGCGCTTGTCTTTGAGGCGATGCGAGGTGCGAGCGAGCGCGATCCCGCGACGGTGACGGCGCCGTTTCGTTTCGACGCGAATGCCGGCATCAATGGCTTCCGCATCGGGTTCGATGAGAATGCTCCACGGGAGTTTCTCGATCAGCTCGAGGACCTTGGTGTGACGCTCCGTGAGATGAACCCGATGCCTCGGGGCAGCTCGAACTCGCTCGGGGTCGAGTCCTCGGCCGCCTTCGACTTCCACATTGCGCCCGACGGCGTGGAGCCGGAGCCGTTGCCCGACGATCTCAGCCCCGGTGAGCGAAGGAGCCGCGGTCGCTTCCGCTCCGGACGCGACGTTCGTGGCATCGACTTCGTAAACAGCCAACGTCGTCGCCTCATCCTCATGAAGGAGATGGCGGAGGCCATGGAAGGCTTCGACATGTTCGTGAGTGGATCCGGAGAGGTGGGCCTGACCAACCAGACCGGCCACCCGGCGGTCATCGTACCCTACGGCTTCGGGCCCCGGAATCCCGATGCCGACGACCCTTCCACGATGCCGCTCACGACCACGTTACTCGGAGACTTGTTCGCGGATGACAAGGTCCTCGCCGTCGCCCATGCCTTCCAGAAGGCGACGGATTGGCATCTGCGGCGTCCTGATATGAGCTACGGCTAAGGATCTAGGCCATGCTCAGGTACCGACGGGATATTCAGACCGTAGCCTTTATGGCGCTGACCACCGGGCTCTTGGTGGTCCAATGGCAGCGAGAGAGCTGGAGCCCCTGGCTGTGGTTCGCTTCGCTGTGGATGGGCCTCACGGTTGCAGTCATGACCCATAACCACAATCACGTCCGCACGTGGACGGCGGCGTGGATGAATCGGTTGCACGATTGGTGGCTCACCGTGTTCTACGGCTTCCCAGTTTTCGCGTGGGTTCCAACGCACAACAAGAACCATCACAAGTTCAACAACCGTGAGGGTGATCACACGATCTGGTATCGGCACTCTGAGCGAAACAACGCGGTTACGCTGCTGTCCTATCCAGCGATTTCCAGCTGGTTTCAGCAAAGGCCGATCGTGCAGTACCTGGCCTTCCAGAAGGAGCGCAATCCGGCGGAGTTCCGATGGTGTTTATCTCAGTACGTCGTCCTGGGGGCCTGGATTGCCGCAGCATTGTGGATCGACTGGAAGAAGGCGCTTCTCTATGTCGTTGCGCCCCAACAGTTCGCGCTGTTCGCGGTGCTGGTGCTGAATTACCTCCAGCATGTGCATGCGAACGAGGAGTCTGAGTGGGACCACTCGCGGAATTTCGTTGGAGGGTTGGCGAACTTCCTGCTGCTGAACAACGGATTCCACACAGTTCATCACGAGTGGCCCGGTGTGCATTGGAGTCAGGCTCCAGCTAAACACCGGGAGATCGAACACCACATCGACCCAGCGCTGAACGAACCGAACATCATTTGGGCGCTCTTCAGGATCTACGTTTTGGGGCTCGTGTTCCGGCGATTCCGCACCAGGAATTTGAGGCAGGAGCGGATCGCTCGAGAAGCCCTGTAGTAATGGCTGAGGCCGAGGGTACCTCGACGATCACCCGTTGAGACTCAGAAGCGGCCTACGAGATCGGCCGCTCCTTTTTTTCCTCGAGCGTTTCGAGCACCTGCTGCCAATCGAACTTGTCGCCGATGCCACGAACGTAGTGGTCCATCCAGGCGAGCTCTGAGACCGACCGAACCAATCGGTTCCGCGCGTCTGGGATTCCATGACTGCGACCCGGATACATGAAGAGCTCGGTTGGCACATCGAGCTTCTTCAGTGCCATGTGCAACTCGACCGACTGGGGACTCGGCACCCGGGGGTCACCCTCGACGACGTGGATCATCGTGGGGGTGGATGCGTTCGCGATGTACTTCAGTGGGGATTGGTCCCAGGCGGGCTCGAAGTTTTCGTACATGAACTCGTCGCCCAGGTAGAACTGTCGATTCCGCTGCACGTCACTCTGCGCGTACATGCTGATCCAGTTCATGGTGCCCGCGCCTGAGCTGATCGCCTTGAAGCGATCCGTCTGGGTCAGGATCCAGTTAGACCAGTGGCCGCCCGCACTCCAGCCGAAGACCCCCATCTGGTTTTCATCGACGATGCCCTCTGAGATGAGGTGGTCCACGCCGGTCATGATGTCGTCATACCCGAGCGTGAAATAGTCACCCACGATGTCCGTGCGGTGCGCGTTGCCGTAGTTGGTGGATCCGCGGTAGTTCGGCATGAGCACTGCGTATCCGGCGCCTGCGTAGATCTGTGAGCCGTAGCCGTCGTTGAACCCGAGCAGATCCGCGCTGGCTGGGCCGCCGTGGATCGCCACGACCAGCGGGTAACGCTGGCCTGCTTGGTACCCGACGGGATAGACCAGCACGCCGCCGACTGTCTTGCCATCCGTCGATGTCCACTCGACCTCCACCTGTTCACCCAGTTGGAAGTCTCGCACCTGCGGGTTGATGTCTGTCAGTTGTGTCCACTTTGAGCGATCCGTCACGTCGTTGACGTCGGCCACGGTGAACAAGGTCGTGGGCGTCAGGGGGTCCTGATAGTTGATCAGGAGCATGCCCGTTTCGTCGTCTTGCGAAACAGAAACAAGCGCTCGCTCGTTCGTGATCTGCCGCACGCTGCCGGACTCCACGTCCACGGCGTGGAGCTGACGGGTGACTTTTACACCGACCGTCGTATAGATCGTTTCGCCGTCGTCGGACCAGAATCCCATTCCGAGATTCTCGTCGAAATCTCCGCCCAATTTGCGGAAGCTGCCGTCCCGGTCTGCCACGTCACGAACGTAGATGCGTGAGTTCGTCATCGAGTAGCGGGTCATGTCGTCTGGACCCGAGAAGGCGATGCGGCGACTATCTGGAGAGAAGCTCGGCCGGGACTCTCCGACCTCGTAGTTCTCCGCCAATCTTTCGACGTGCCCGGTGGACACTTCGAGCAGGTAAGGATCGGCGTAGAGGCGGGCCTGAGTGATGTTCCGCTCGTAGCGCTCCGGCGAGCCGCCTGAGAACGCGATCCAAGCCCCGTCCCGCGACACGGTGAAGCCGGCCACGGAATACGCGTCGTCCCGCTCCAACACGCGCTCCCGCGCGGACATCACGTCGACAGCCCACAGGCTGGAGAGCGGAGTCTCACCGTTCCTCACGTCTACCGTGAAGCCCTCTTCCACGCGCCGCTTTTCGTCTTCGTCAAAGGAATCGGGCCTCGAGAAGTAGATTGTCCCGCCATCGGGCGAGAAATCCCACTGCCCAACGCCTGCGGCTGCGTGCGTGATCTGCTCGGCCTGGCCGAATGTGGTGGCTCCTGCGGCCATGCGGTACAACTGCTCTTCACCAGATTCACCGCTCCGGTAGACGAGCCATTGGCCGTCCGGGCTGAGCGAGAATCCCGAGACGCCCTCTTCGGCTTCGGTGAGCTTTCTTGCCTCACCTCCATCGTGCCGCATGCGGTAGAGTTGGTTGCCACTGGCCTCGTCGTCGGAATCTCTATTCGACGCGAAGACGAAATAGGACCCGTCCGTGGCCCAGGTCGGTTGGCTCTCATTTTTGTCATCCGTGTACGTCAACTGCCGCGCGGATGAGAAACCGTTCTTCATCGAGACGACGTAGATGTCGGTCTGCGTGTCGTCTTCTTGCCAATCCCGGGTGCTTGTGGTGTACAGCATCCACTGGCCGTCCGGACTAGGGGCATAGTCGCCACCGTTTCTCAGCTCCTGCACGTCCATGAAATTCATGGGGCGTTCTTGGGCCTGAAGCGGTGCCGACGATACCAATAGGCAAAAGAGAATCGCCGTGCCTGAAGCGGCCGAGGCCTTCCGAATGTCGTGTGCCATGGTGCGGTCCGTAGTCGGGATTGTGTCCAACGGCCATTGTATCGTTTCAAATTGGACCCGGCATGTGCGTCTGGCTAGGGCAGTCGGAATCGAGCCCCCCGTCTTGCCGGACCGGCCCCTAGGCTGCATCCTGAGCCCCTGATCATCAACCAGGCCCCGCCTCCCGCCACGGTGCCGCTAAGCAATACTATTCGGAGATGTCTAATGCGCCGTCTTTTTGCCGCTGCCCTGGCACTTGCAGTGGGGCTCACGCTCGTCCCGGACCTGTCAGCCCAGGCCGATCCGCGCCTTGAGGCCCTAAAGGATGAAGCCCAGGAGATGGTCCAGGACCGAGCCAAGCTCGTCCAGGAAATCATCGATCACCTGTTTTCGTTTGGTGAACTCGGCATGCAGGAATTCGAGACCCAGCGTTACTTGACAGACCTGCTCGCAGATGAAGGCTTCGACATTGAGCTCGGCGTGGCCGGTATGCCGAGTGCGTGGACCGCGCGTTGGTCCAACGGCTCAGGCAGCCCTGTGATCGCGATGGGTTCGGATGTTGACGGCATTCCGCAGTCGAACCAGAAGCCGGGTGTTGCATATCGAGATCCGATCCTCGCCATGGCCCCGGGCCACGGTGAAGGCCACAACTCGGGTCAGGCTGTGAACATCGTGGGCGCGCTCGTAGTGAAAGAACTGATGGAGCGTGAGAACATCGATGGCACGCTGCTCATCTGGCCGGGTGTCGCGGAAGAACAGGTGGCGTCGAAGGCTTTCTTCGTTCGCGAAGGCGTCTTCGACGGCGTGGATGTCAACATGTTCACCCACGTCGGAAGCAGCTTCCGCATGAACTGGGGCCAGCAGGGCGGGAACGCGCTGTGGTCCGTGCAGTACCGGTTCCGTGGCGAGACTGCCCACTCTGCCGGGTCTCCCTGGCGTGGCCGCTCCGCGCTCGATGCGGTGATGCTCATGGCCCAGGCGTGGGAGTTCAAGCGGGAGCACCTGCGGCCGGCCGCTAGGTCGCATTACATCATCGTCGAGGGTGGTGATCAGCCGAACGTAGTGCCGCAGTTTGCGACGATCTGGTTCTACTTCCGTGAGCGGGACTATGAACTCACGAAAGAGCAGTACGACGCCGCCGCGCTCATGGCTCAGGGCGCTGCGCTCATGACCGGGACGGAGATCGATACGATCATGACGGTCGGGTCTGCGTGGGGCCGGCACTTCAGCAGGCCGGTGGCGGAGAAGTCTTTCGCGAATATCCAGGCCGTAGGAATGCCCGAGTGGAGTGACGACGATATCCGCTTCGCTGAAGCATTCCAGGCCGAGATGGATGTAGAGGTCACGGGCCTCGAGACCGAGGTGCCCGAAGAAATGAGCGGACCGTTTGACCTGTCGGCGTCGCTCGGCGGCGGCTCAGACGACATCGGAGACATTTCGTGGAACATGCCGACGGTGACGCTCAGCTACCCGTCCAACATGCGTGGTGGTCCGGGTCACAACTGGGCCAACGGGATTGCGATGGCTACGCCGATCGCGCACAAGGGCGGTGTTGCGGGTGCGAAGGTTCAGGCACGCACGCTCCTCGACCTGTTCCTGGACGGTGAGACCGTAGGTCAGGCTTGGGACTACTTCAACGACGTCCAGATTGTTGATACGGAGTACATCCCCATGATCGCTCCGACGGACAAGCCGGCGATTTTCCTCAACGAGGGCATCATGGCGCAGTGGCGTGAACGCATGCGTCCCTTCTACTACGATGCGACCAAATTCGACACGTACTTGGAGCAGCTCGGCATCGAGTACCCGACCATTCGTACGCGGCCTATTTCCGAAGACGGTGATGCGGAACCCGAGGGTCGCGGTCCCGGCGGAAACTGATCACAACAGAGAGCTGAGGACGTGGGGATGAAGGGTATGAAGAGCATTCTCCTGGCGGTCGGGGTCGCAGCAGCGGTCCCGGCCGCTTCGGTTGCCCAGGAGGTCGACGTTGTCGAATTGACCGTTCGGGACGTCCAGGAGGGCCTCGCGAACAGCACGTTTACCGCCGTCCAACTCACACAGGCCTTCCTCGACCGGATCGAGCGCTACGAGTCACACTACAACGCGTTCATCTCCATGAACCCTGATGCGCTTGAAATCGCTGCGTCACTCGATGCGGAGTATGCCGCGACAGGACCGCGCGGGCCGCTCCACGGAGTTCCGGTCGTGATTAAAGACAACATCGACTACGGCGGGCTGGTCACCACCGTCGGCTACGAGGGATTCAGCGTGGCGGCGGGAGGACTCGACATGGTCCCCGACGACGACGCTGCAGTGGTGTCACGCCTCCGGGAGGCCGGGGCGATCATCCTCGGCAAGACCAACCTCCCGGACTTCGCGAGTCACGGGACGCGCACGGTCAGCTCGGTAGCGGGCGTCACGCTCAACCCGTACAACGTGGACATGGTGCCCGGCGCTTCGAGCGGCGGCACGGCAACTGCCGTGAACGCGAGCTTCGCTGTCCTCGGACTTGGCACAGAGACCGGGGGGTCGATCCAGAATCCGTCGAGCGCACAGGCGCTTGTTGGCGTGAAGGGCACATACGGCCTCACGCCCATCGAGGGCATCTATCCACTCAGTGGGTCGTACGTGGACGTTGTTGGTCCCATGGCCCGAACGGTGTACGATGCTGCCGTCACGCTCGACGTTTTAGCAGGCCCCACTCCCGAGGACTACGCGACGTATGCTGCAGTCCAACACATTCCAGAGGACGGATACGCAGCCGGCTTGGATGCAGGGTCACTCGAGGGGAAACGCTTCGGTCTGGTAGGAACGGGATGGAGGGAGCAGTGGCTTCCGCTCGATCCGCTCACTGAGGTCGAGTACCGGAAGGCGGTCGATGTGTTGGTCGGACTCGGCGCCGAAGTCGTCGAGGATCCGTTTGAAGACAGTGGGTTTAGGGAGCTGTACCGTGAGCAGGCGCGAGTGAGCACGTCGACATACGACCAGGCGCTCTACTTTCAGGGCCTGGGCCCGAATGCTCCCTTCAACAGCATCGCAGAGTGGGAAGAAATCACGGGTCGCTCGTTCGGTCGGGGCTCTGGTCGCCGTGGTGGCCCGCCTCCGGTCCCGGCGCTCCCGAGCGCAACCGAGTCCGGGGATGCCTTCCAAGCATGGCGCATGGAGATCCGTGCGCTCTTCCGGGGTGTCATGGAAGAGCACGACCTAGACGGGCTCTTCTTCCCTCAGTCTGGAGCGCCGAATCGTCCGCTCGTGCACGACCCAGAGAAGCCGGAGAACCGGCCGAACGATTGGGCCGAGATCCCGAGCAACATCATCAATGACATCGGACTTCCGACCGTGACCGTTCCGTATTCGTACTACGAGGACGGGACGCCGTTCGTGCTCGCGTGGATCGGCGACACATGGAGTGAGCCGCAGCTGCTCAGCTGGGCGTACGCGATGGAGCAGGCCACTCATGCCAGACGTGCTCCTCAGTTGGAGGAAGCGCCCGGAGGCTGAAGTCGTGGGGCAGGCCTTTACGAGCGCCCGCTATGGAGCCTGTTAGAGCTCCATTACGAGTTCGACGTCGGGGTCGATTGCTGCTGGTTTGTCGACCAGGGACACCACGATGAACAAGAACATCGAGACCACCAGGGCGACGGCGCCCATATCCGTACTGTAGGGAGCCGATACCCCGGCCACCCGCGTCCCGAAGTTGATAGCTAGGCTGGCCACGATAGCAACGACTGCCGCACGAGGGGTCGCTCGTTTCCAATTGAGTCCGATGGCTAGTACGGGAACGAACGCAGCCGCGAAGGTTCCCCACCCGAAGGCACCGAGTAGCGCGACGAGTTCACCGCTGTAGACCGCGATGATCGCCGCGAAGACCGAGAGCCCGACCGTGGCGGCCCGAGCCCATAAAAGCTCGTTCTTTACGGACCGACCAATCAATGCGTTCGGGATATCGTGGACGATTGCGGCGGTCCCGACGTTCAAGAAGCTGTCCGCCGTGGACATGATCGCGGCGAGTAGCGCGGCGAATACCACCCCGGCGAGAACCGGGTTGGTGAAGCCTTGAAGGAACGCGGCCGCGGCCATATCAGGCGCGGCGAGCACGTCATGTCGACCGCTGAGGACCAGCGCCCGCATGGCCAGGCCGAGGCCGATCCACAGGAGCGCCGCGAGCATGTAGGCTCCTGCCATGACCGGGATGACGGTCCTCAGGCCGCGAACCTCCTTAATCATCATGTACTTCGTGACCACGTGGGGCTGCCCAGCTCCCCCCAGCGAGAACACTAGGACCCACGACATCGCCCCGAAAACGCCTATGGTCCCCCATGGACCCATAGCCTGTGCGTCGTCCGCCGCGATGATCGAACTGATTTCTGCCATGCCTCCGTCGAACGTGGTCAGGATGGTCCCGAACACGAGGACAGCGGCGACGACCATGATGATGCCCTGAATCAAGTCGGTATATACAGACGCGATAATCCCGCCAGTCACCGTGTAGAAGAGCAGCACTGAGGTCGACACCGTGACGGCCATTCCCAGACTGATATCCGGAAAGAAATTTGCGTCTCGCAGCACTTCTTGGAGGACCACCGACATCGCGAGAATCTGAGTGGCCAGGTAACCCAAGACCCCGAGAAGCACGACGACCGCCAAGAGGCCTCGCACGAGATTGCTTCGGAAGCGGAGGTAAGCGACGTCCGGGAGCGAGATGCAGTCTCCGAGTTGGGCGAGCAACCGCGCGCGCTTGGCAACAACGGAGAACCCGATCGCGATGGAAATCGCACTCACGACCACCATCCAGATCGAGCTCATTCCCATCCGATAGACGAGGCCGGGGCCACCGACGAAGCCGAAGCCACTGAGTGTGCTCGAGAATGCAGCGAAACCGATCACGAGAGGCCCCAGGTTCCGCCCACCCATGAAGAAGTCGTTGCTCGACTTGGTCCGTCGCATGGCCCATAACCCAACACCGATGCACACACCCAGGTAGATAACCACGGCGGTGAGGATGACGCTACCGCGGTTCAATGCTCACTCCGCTTGGTTTCCATGAGGGCTTCGAAACGGGCTTCCGCTTGCGGGGTGTAGGACACTGAGTCCCATAGCACCACGTAGACGAGCACCATCAGCCAGGGGATATGCCACATGCCGTGGATCATCCAGGCCGTGGGCGGAGGGAAACCGAAGATGGTGCCGGTGAATCCTTCAGTGGCGTAGGTAGCATCTGTCACGAGAAGGGCGATGAACGTCACCACGTACAGAGCGGACGAAACGCCCATGAGACGTCGCCCCAGCTTCGATTTCGGAGACACGCCGATGAAGACGAACGCGATCAACACACCGAGCACGAGCCCACCTGACAAGTATCCCGCCAGTAGTGTCCACGAACCCCCAGGTGCGCCAGAACCGCTGACCAACATCGACGGATAGGTGGGATGGGGTGTCGCGACCAACTCCGGGGGTGCGGGGAATACGATTCCGATGGCGAGCAATGACAAGAGCCCGGACAGGCAGAACAGGAGGGCGTAGATCACGCCTTTGCTGAGATCGGTGCGCATTGCCTGGCAGGGGGAGGGGATGAGGAGATGGCCGCGCGAAAGGTGTTTGTCCGGATTATCTGGCGCCAGACTCCGTCCGGATACCTGACGACTCAACCAAACCATCTATGCCGGTGTCTTGGCTTTCGGACACGTGTGCGACTCCGCTGGTCCCCGAGAGAAGCATCGCACACGTTACCTTTCTTGGCTGTCCGCCAAACGGCGGATTCACTCAGCATACAACATGGCTGCCACGCAAATGCGCTTGCGCCTTACGCATATTCCGTTCGTTCTTGCGGCGCTCCTCACGTTAGGAGCCCCGACGCTTGCGGAGGGTCAGAACGCCCGACCCAATGTCTTTTTCGACTGTGACGGCCGGAACTGCAACAGTCAGTACTACCGCACCGAAATCGACTGGGTGAACTGGGTCAACGACAAAGAAGTCGCTGATGTCCACGTCATTATGACTAGCCAGACGACGGGGGCGGGTGGGAACGAATATCGTCTCGACTTCATCGGACACGGTCAGGCGGAAGGATGGGAGGACACCCACCTTTTCCAGACCCTCCCCACCGACACGGACCGAGAGCAACTCGACGGCATCTCGCATGCTCTGGGACTCGGCATTGCCAGTTATGCGCAACAGGCCGGCTATCGGGGTCTGGTGAGCCTGTCGGGTCCTGCGCCAGAGAACTCGGGTGTGGGGCGCCGCCTCGTCTCGCAGGACGAAGTGGACGATCCCTGGAACCTGTGGGTCTTTCGGCTCAATGGCAGCGGCAATCTGGACGGTGAGTCGACGCGGAGCACGACCCGGCTCAACGGGAGTTTTTCTGCGAACCGGGTTACACCGACGTGGAAGATGAACTTCAATGGGAACATCAACTACAACCGCGTCGACATCGAACTCGACCGCGGAAATTTCCTCAACGTTCGGACGGATTGGGGCTTCAACCCGCTTATCGTCTACTCGGTCGCCGACCACTGGTCGATCGGGATCCAGGGCCAAGCCGGTCGGATGACCCGATTCAACCAGAACTTCCGAGTCGAAGTCACGCCTGCCATTGAATACAGCGTCTTTCCGTACGACGAGGCGACCCGACGTGCCTTCACGTTCTTCTACAAGGTCGGACCGGCATACCGCGACTACATCGAACCCACGATCTATAATGAGACGTCGGAACTGCGGTATGAGCAGTCGCTCCAGATGCAATTCTCCCAGCGTCAGGAGTGGGGTGATGCGTCGCTGAGCATGACCGGCTCGCACTTCTTGAGTGACTTCGAGCGCAACAACCTGGCGGTCCGCGGTGACATTGACGTCCGCATCGTTCGGGGCTTCAGCGTAAACATTCGAGGGGACATCGCTTGGGTCAACGACCAGATCTATCTGCCGCTCGATGACGCCACGGATGCGGAGACGCTGCTTCGGCTCCAGCAGGAAGCCACCAGCTTCAACTACGGCATCCAGGTTGGCTTCTCGATTCAGTTCGGGTCGATCTTCAACAATGTGGTGAACAACCGGTTCCGCAGTTCGGGCTTCGGCGGCGGGTACGGCCGGCGGTAGTCCGTGGGCCGTACCGTTCTTACGGGAGCAGGCCTCGGCATGCCCGCTAGTTGCAGGCGACCGTGCCTGGCTGCGTGGCGGGAGACCCGTTTGATGCCGACGCGCTGCCGTAGTAGATCCCGCACTGCTGACCTGACAGACCTGAGTGCGTCGCTGTCGCCGCCCACCCGCGCCCATCGGACTCGTTGATCGTGACAGTCACAGCATCCGTCAACGTCTGGTCCATAGCGGTCGTCGTCGCCGCGTAAGTGTTGTTGTCGCTCAAGTAGACCTCTTGCTGGCTCGCCGTGCTCTTGAGGTCGGAGGTTACGGCGGCGATGTACGACTTTTTCCGCATGGAGGAGAACTTCGGGATGGCGATGGTCGCCAGGATGCCAATAACGACCACGACGATCAGCAATTCGATGAGCGTAAAGCCGCTTTTCTGGTTCTTCGGCACCATCCGTCCCTCCTGGGGGATTAAGGAGTGTCCTCGGTCCTGATGATGCTCACGGGGGACGACTGAGGACCGACATTATTCCCCTTCTCTGCAGCATGCGATACCTCAGGAGTGAAGCATCCCTAGGGGCGATTTGCCCCTTTGGCGGCTAGCCGTACTTTCTCTACCTCTGTTTCGGGCGTGCAGCCCGCCATCTGAAGTTGTATCCCCGGAGGTTGTGTGGCCGGCCATAACAAGTGGTCCAAGATCAGGCGCAAGAAAGGAGTCACCGACGCCAAGCGCGGTGCGCTCTTCACCAAGCTGATTCGTGAGATCACGGTGGCGTCTAGGGAGGGCGGTGGTGAGCCAGAGTACAACGCACGCCTCCGTCTGGCGGTGGACACAGCGAAGGGCAACTCGATGCCCGCCGAGAACATCGAGCGGGCGATCAAGAAAGGAACCGGCGAGTTGGCGGGGGTCGCGTACGAAGAGGCGATCTACGAGGGATACGGGCCCGGCGGGGTCGCACTCTACATCGAATGCCTCACCGACAACACGAACCGTACAGTAGCGGACGTCCGCCACGCCCTAAACAAGAATGACGGCAGCTTGGGGACCGATGGGTCCGTGGCCTGGCAGTTTGACCGGAAAGGACAAATTACCATCGATGCCACGAAGTACACCGAGGACTCCGTGTTCGACGCTGCGATCGAAGCCGGTGCGGAAGACGTGACCAATGAAGGCGACGAGTTCGTTGTGATCGCTGAAGTATCGGACTTCATGGCGGTTCAGGACGCTATGAAAGCAGCAGGTATCGAAGCCGCTTCGGCCGAACTCACGCGCATCGCCAAGAACGAAGTAGCGGTTGCCGGGCGGGACGCGGAGAAGCTGTTGAACCTCCTCGACACGCTCGACGATCTGGACGACGTGCAGAAGGTGCACTCGAACGCCGACATCGACGAAGCCGTTCTCGCCGACGCGACGTAAAGGGCCGCTGAGATCGACGAAATCGACGCGGGTCAGATCATCCTGGGGATTGACCCAGGCACGGCGGTTACGGGATTTGGCGTCGTTGCTCGGAAGGGCGGGGGCGCTGTCTCGTTGGTGGAGTGCGGGGTGATCAGGACGTCGGCTAATGAGCCGCTGACTGCACGCATTCGTGAGATCCACGAAGCCGTGGTTGGACTCATCATCCGTCATCAGCCCTTCGCGATGTCCGTGGAAGACGTCTTCCACGGAAAGAACGCGCAAAGCGCGCTGAAGCTCGGACACGCACGTGGAGCTATTCTTCTGGCTGGAGCGCTCCACGATGTGTCCATTGCCGAGTACGCACCGCGTCAGATCAAGAAAGCGGTGACAGGAACGGGAAATGCCACGAAAGAACAAGTCGCGTTCATGGTGATGCAATTGCTGAAATTGAAGGAGCCTCCGACCCCGCATGATGCGTCCGATGGGGTCGCCGCCGCGCTGTGTCACTCGTTTCTCGGGAGTTTTGCCAATGTCTGATCTCGGGTGCCCGGCATGATCTCTAGACTCAACGGCGTCTTGCTGACTCGGGACACGGATCGGATTGAGATCGAGACTCCTGGTGGGGTCGTCTACGAGGTGGAGGTCCCGCTGACCGTCCTTCAACGGCTGCCTTCTCCGGGCGCGACGCTCCAGCTGCGAACGCTGCAGGTGGTGACCGACTCATCTGTGGCTCTCTACGGATTCATCGAGGCGCACGAGCGGACGCTCTTTCAACGGTTGCTTTCGGCGTCCGGGGTCGGCGCCAAAGTGGCTCTGGCTATGATGTCGACGTACGACGCGGAGCGACTCGCCCGCGCCCTCGTCGAACGAGATCTCGTGGCGCTGCAGCAGGTAAGCGGCATCGGTAAGAAGAAGGCGGAGAAGATCTCTCTCGAGTTGGCCGACAAAGTGGCCGATCTCGCCATCGTCACGCCAACGAAGCCCGGATCGATTAGCGGTGCCCAGGAGGCGGTTCAGGCGCTGGTAGCTCTCGGCTTCTCCTTCAGCGCTGCGGACAGCGCGGTACGCGCCGTAATCGAGGCCGGCGCTCCGGACTCCACGGAAGAGCTTATCCGGCGAGCACTCGCAAGAGATTGATGCTGGGCTCGTTCGGAAAAGGGGCGGATCAGAAGCGTTCCGGCGTCTGGCGGCAGGTCGCGGCTGAAGTAGGTGCGGTGTATGACGCTCGTAGGCACCAGCGGCCAGATACGGTTCCTGACCTGTTCACGAACGAAATCGTCCGGGAGCGGGTGCTGGTGCCGGTGAAAAAGATGCGCTTTGGCATCAGCGAGAACGAAGGCATGCTGGGAGGCACAGACCCTGACGGGGTTGATCTTCTCCACGATCACACGCCCGCTCGTATTACGGACCCGGAGCGCCTGGTCCGTATGTTCGAACTCCTACCGGGCTGTGCTTGACGAAGTGACCATTCCGGACGACGAAAGTGAAATGGAACGACAGCTTCGCCGACTACGTTCACCCGGCGGCATCATCACCGGGAGGGTCACGCTCTGGGAAGGAGGGCCGTCCCGCCTCGACGCTCTCGACGAGCTGGCGAAATGCAAGGACCCCACTCCCGTTGAGCCTCTGATCGAGGTGTTGGCGGATCCTGACCCCATCCTTCAGTCGAAAACGGTCTTTGCTCTGGGGAAGATAGGCGATGAACAGACCGTCCCTGTCCTGATTCGGCTTCTCGAGCGCCGCCAAGGCCAGCTAAAACGCAAGCTGGCGGACGACGCTGGCGATGCGTTGGAGGGGATGGGCCACGGTTCGTTGCTGGAGGCGCTCGATGGGAGGCCGGGGCCTCTCGCGAACGGGGGTCGAAGGAGGTACGCCCGGAGATCATCGATGCGCTTCTTTCCGCGCTCGAGAGACCGGGTAGGCTCGTCGTATCGAACACGGTGCAAGCTCGGGCCAAGCTCGGGGCCGTCGAAGCCCTTCCCGCCCGGACGAGTCTCCTACCCCGGCCGGTCCGATGTCACCCAATTCCAACACTCTCCCGTTGCCTGCAGATGGGCGCGACCAAGAGTTGGACCCGGGCGAAGCGCCAGCCGCTTGTGAGGAGTTAGATTCTCCGGCATGAACGAACACACCCACGTCACAACGCCCGAGACGCTAGAAGAAGACGTCGAGGCCGGTCCCAAGCTTCGCCCGACGCGTCTCAGTGAGTTCGTGGGGCAGGAGAAGGTCCGCGAGGCGCTGTCCATCGCCATCGAGGCGGCGAAGTTCCGTGGCGAAGCCCTCGATCATTTGCTGTTTCACGGTCCTCCTGGACTCGGCAAGACGACGCTCGCGTCGCTCCTGGCTCGCGAGATGGGTGTGAACATCAAGAGCACCTCGGGTCCCGTGCTCGAAAAGCCCGCGGACCTGGTTGGCATTCTCACGAATCAGCGTGAGGGCGACATCCTGTTCATCGACGAGATCCATCGTCTGCGGCCTGTGATCGAGGAGTTCCTCTATCCGGCTATGGAGGACTGGCAAGTGGACATCCGCCTTTCGGACGGTCCGAAGGCGGATACGATGACCATGAAGATCGAGAAGTTCACGTTGGTGGGTGCTACCACGCGGTTCGGGCTTCTCACGGCCCCGATGCGTGCACGTTTCGGCATCGTCCAGCGGCTTAATTTTTACCCGCCCGAAGAACTCGTGATCATCGTTCGCCGAAGTGCCGAGATCTTGGGCGTGGAGACCACGACCGAGGGAGCGGTGGAAATCGCTCGTCGCTCTAGAGGCACGCCGCGTGTCGCGAACCGGCTGCTGCGCCGCGTCCGTGACTTTGCTCAAGTAAGGGCGGATGGCCGGATCGACGAGTCGGTCGCTGGAGATGCGTTGACTCTTCTCGACGTGGATGAGTTCGGGTTGGACGAGATGGACACCCGTGTGCTGAAGACCCTCATCGAAAAATTCGAAGGCGGGCCGGTGGGGCTGAATTCGCTCGCAGTTGCCATGGGCGAGGACGCGACCACACTGGAAGAGGTCTACGAGCCCTTCTTGATCATGGAAGGCTTCTTGATGCGCACAGCCCAGGGACGGGTGGCTACGCCACGCGCGTTCGAGCGTCTCGGGTACACGATTGCGGACGCTAAGAAAGGACCCCAAGGCACGCTCTTCGTAGAGGAGTCTTGAGGAGCCCAGACGGCTCGCTCGTCTCCGACTACGAGTACGAGATCCCGGACGAACTGATCGCGCGCTATCCGGCGCCGCGGCGCGACGGCAGTCGACTGTTTGTGCTCCCCAGGACGGGTTCAGCACCATCCCGTCACCTTGGGTTCGCGGACATCGTGGAGCTCTTCCACCCCGGAGATGTCTTGGTCGTCAACGAGAGCAAGGTGCTCCCGGCGAGACTCGTCGGGCACAAGCCTACTGGGGCGCGCGCCGAGGTCTTTCTGATGCGCCCGGCACCCGGCTCCGATGACCCACTCGTTTGGGAGGCGTTGGTTCGACCCGGAGGAAAACTCAAGCCGGGTCGTGAAGTCATCATTGGGGAGGATCTCTCGGTAGAAATCCTTGGTGGCGCGCCGGGCGGGGGCAGAACCGTGAGGCTTGTGACCGACCTCACTGTGGACGAGGCGCTCGACCGGCACGGTCACATGCCGCTGCCGCCTTACATGGGACGTGAAGACGAACCACTGGATCGGGAGCGCTACCAGACCGTCTATGCGCGTACCGCCGGGTCAGTGGCGGCGCCCACGGCCGGCCTGCATTTCACCCCCGAGCTGCTCGACTCGCTTACCGAACGAGGTGTGATGCGCGCGGAAGTCATCCTCCACGTTGGCATCGGGACGTTCCGACCCGTCGAGACTAACGATCCGGCTGAGCACGAGATGCACCATGAGCGATATGCGGTGACATCTGAGGCCGCATCGATTGTGAACGACGCCAAGAGGGCTGGTGGGCGCGTCTGGGCCGTTGGTACCACAGCTGTGCGTACACTCGAGTCGGCCGTGAACGAGGCTGGGGAAGTGGTAGCTGGCTCGGATACCACGAACCTGTTTCTCCGCCCGCCTGCCGGGCCGCGTGTGGTAGACGGATTGTTGACCAATTTCCACTTGCCAAGGTCGACGCTGCTCATGCTCGTGTCCGCTTTCGCGGGTTACGACCGAACGATGTCGGCCTACCATGAAGCGATCGCGGAAGGGTATCGCTTCTATTCGTACGGCGACGCCATGGCGCTTCTTCCCTAGCTCTGTAGTTGTCCGACTTTCCGGCTCCGCCGGAGTCAGTAGATTTTCAGATTCCTCTTCATCATTCACCCGTAGTCTAGGTAGAAGTATGCGTTTGCATTCGAAGATTGCGTCCGTGTTCGCGCTCGGTGCACTGCTGGCCCCCGCGCCGACCGCCGCGCAGATCGCTCAGGAGGCCGTCGATCTCGATGTCGTCGCCCAGATCCGTGAAGAGGGACTCGAACGGTCACAGATCGAAGCCCTGGCCCGCCACCTCACTGAGGTCATCGGGGCACGGCTTACCGGTTCGCCAGGCATGGCCGAGGCCAACGCTTGGACCGTCGAGAAGTTCAACGAGTGGGGCCTCGCCAACGCAGTGGTCGAGCCATGGGGAGAGTTTGGACGCGGTTGGAAGAACATGGGATATGCGGGACGGATCCTCACGCCTGTATCGCAGCCGCTACACGGGCAGCCGATGGCGTGGACGGGTAGCACGGACGGTTTGGTGCGCGGTGAAGCCGTGGTCATCCAGGCGGAGAGTGTCGAAGACGCCACCACGAAGTACGAAGGACAGCTCGGTGGCAAGTTCCTCTTGGTAGAGGCACTGCAAGACTTCGAGCCCGAGTTCGAGCACACGCCACGGAGGTCCTCGCTCGAATCCCTTTTGGAGCCGGCTCCCCAGACTGGCCGCGGTGGCCGGGGTGGGAACGCGGCTCTCTTCGCCCGCATGAGGGCGCAGCGTGCTGTTCAGCAAGCCATCTTTGAAATGGCGGCGTCCGAGGGCGCGGCAGGGGTGCTTCGCATCTCCTCGCGTGACGACGGTGTCATCCGTGGCGGGTCGGCCGGGAGCCGCGAGAGCGGGGCCCCTGAGGGACTTCCGCACGTCGCGCTGTCCAAAGAGCAGTACAACCAGATTTTCCGTAACGTCACGAACGGGTATCCGGTTGAGCTAGAGATGATGGTCGAGAATCAGTTCTACGAAGACGACCTGAACCAGTACAACTCTCTCGCCGAGATCCCCGGCACGGACAAAGCCGACGAGTATGTCATGCTCGGTGCGCACCTCGACTCGTGGCACATGGGCGGTGGTGCGACGGATAACGCGGCCGGCTCTACCATCATGATGGAAGCCATGCGCATCTTGAAGGCGATCGACGTGCAGCCGCGCCGCACGATCCGAATCGGACTGTGGAGTGGTGAAGAGCAGGGCCTCCTCGGCTCCCGTGCCTACGTCGCGAACCACGAGGAACTCCATGACAAGATCTCCGCTTATGTGAACGTCGATAACGGGACTGGACGCCTGCGCGGGATCTGGGACCAGTCGAATGAGGCAGCCATTCCGGTGTTCGAGCAGATCCTGTGGCCCTTCCGCGACCTTGGGGTCGTAGCGGTTCGCCACGGGGACACGGGCGGGACGGATCACCAGTCGTTCGACCGGGCGAACATCCCGGGCTTCAACTTCATTCAGGATCCCATCGAGTACGGCATCAACACGCACCACACCGAACTCGATACGTTCGACCACCTCGTCATCGCGGACCTTCAGCAGGCGGCGGTTGTTGTTGCTGCGACGGTGTACGCGCTCGCCATGCGCGACGAGATGATGCCGAGAAAGCCGGAACGCCCCGTTTCGTGATCTGACGAGAGGCATTCGAAGGAAGGGCCCGGCCACTTCATGTGGCCGGGCCCTTTTCGTTCGAGGCAGCCTTCCGCTCGGTGGATTGTACTCCGTGGTAAGCGTCTGCACGGTGTCCACTCCGGTCGCCCGCCGGGCGGGGAGCCAAGCGGAAATCAGGCCGACGACCACGAAGATCCTCACATCCGTGGGAAAGAAGTCCCTGTTGCTTGGGTCGTCTGAACCCTCCGGATCCCACCCGAAGCCCCAGCTGTGATAGCGATCCTTCACGGGCAGCCAGGGCGTCGCCCCGATCGCCTCTACGCTGGCCAGTGATCCTACCCGTTCCTGGAAGAGCGTGTGGAACGCATCCCGTGACGTTCCGTCCTCATGGCGCGACGTCGGCAAGTGGACCTCAAACGTGAAGACGTCTTCGGCTTCCAACCCCAGAGGCACGTCAACCAGTGTCGTGAAGCTGCGCGTGAAAAGCGCGGCTCCGACGACCAAGGCTCAGGCCGTCCCCACGTGGACGATCACGAGCATGTCGCGCACCCTGCGTGCGAATCTGCCCCCGGTCGATGAGCGATCTCCTGCGCAGCACGTCTGCTGGTGCGGTGCGTGACATGCGGACCGCAGGCGCAAGCCCGAAGAGCAGGTGACGCAAAAAAGAGTATGTGCCGCAAACCAATCCTTCGGAGACTGAGACGGTGCAGGGGGGCTGAAGGTTGGAACGGCATGGGCGCTGGTTACATTCCCTCCCCATGTTCCAGCACACACTCGACGCCACTGAAGGCGCTGCCCGAAGTGGCACGTTCTCGACGCCACATGGCGACGTCCTCACCCCGGCGTTCATGCCGGTCGGGACGCTCGGGACCGTGAAGGGGCTCATCTCTGAGGAGGTGGAGGCCCTTGGCGCTCAGGTTGTGCTCGCCAACACGTACCACCTGTATCTGCGTCCGGGGCACGAGCTCGTACACGAACTCGGAGGTATCCACGACTTCATGCGGTGGGACGGTCCGATTCTGACTGACTCGGGTGGTTATCAGGTCTTTTCGTTAGCTGAGATCAGGGACATTCACGAAGACGGCGTGAACTTCCAGAGCCACATCGACGGCTCAAAGCATGTTTTCACCCCCGAATCCGTCATGGAGATTCAACGCACATTGGGTGCGGACATCATCATGGCGTTCGACGAGTGCCCGCCGGGCGGGTCCGATCGAGCCACCGCGGAAGCCGCGAACGGGCGCACGCTCAACTGGCTACGCAGATGCCGCGACCGATTCCAGAGCCTGGAGTCCGAAGGTGACGTGCCGCATCAGTCGCTTTTCCCAGTGCTCCAGGGCAACATCTACGACGATCTCCGACGCGAGCATGCCCGCCAATTCCAGGACATCGGTGACTGGCCAGGCTTCGGAATCGGCGGCCTTAGCGTGGGTGAGGCGAAGCCGGATATGTGGCGCACTTTGGAACTCCTCCACGAGGAGCTGCCGGAGGACCGGCCGCGTTATCTCATGGGCGTGGGATACCCGGACGACCTCCTAGAAGCCGTAGCCCGTGGTTGTGACTTGTTCGACTGCGTGGCCCCCACTAGGAACGCGCGTCACGGTACTGCCTGGACGAGCGAAGAAGGCCAGGTGAACTTGAAGGCGGCGCGCTTCCGAGCGGATACGCGCCCGATCGATCCTGGGTGCGACTGCTATACCTGTTCGCGCTACGACCGCGCCTATTTGAGGCACCTCGTCGTGGCATCCGAATGGCTCGCGATGCGCCTTGTATCGATTCACAATTTGCGTTTCGTGGTGCGGCTCGGCGAAGAAGCCAGGCGACGAATCGCTAAGGGCACGTTTAAGGCGTGGAGCCAGGAATGGCTCGAACGCTACAGGCGAGCCGGTAAAGAGGATTCGAAATAGATATGACTACGCTGGGAGATCGACTTTGACGCTGCCCCTTTATGCCCTGCTCGCCGTTCCTCGTGATGGCGCGAGCGGAGGCATGGTTCTTATGGTCCAGATGGGCCTGGTTTTCGCGATTTTCTACTTCTTGCTCATCCGGCCGCAGGCGAAGGAACGCAAGCGCCACGATGACATGTTGAAGAACCTCTCCAATGGTGATGAGATCATCACGAACGGTGGGATCATCGGGAAGGTCGTCCACGTCGAAGAGTCTCGTCTTACCGTGAAGACGGGTGATAACACCCGGCTGACGGTCGATCGGGGGCGGATCGCCGTCGTGATCGACCCGAAGGCTGGCACGAAGGACGCGAAGGACAAGTAGGAATGGCGTTGCGCGAAATCGTTCTCCTTGGTGATCCGGTCCTCCGTGCAGAGGCAGAAGAAATCGAGGACTTCGACAAGGGCCTCGGGTCACTCGTCCGCGACATGTTCGAGACGATGTACCACGCGGAAGGCATTGGTCTCGCGGCTCCCCAGATCGGAATTTCAAAACGCCTGATCGTGATCGACCTACGGCACGAAGATGAGCCGGATGCGAGGCTCGCCATTGTGAATCCTAGAGTCGTTTGGTCCAGCGATGACACGGAGAAGTCAACGGAAGGCTGCTTGAGCATTCCTGGGATGGAAGAGCTTGTACGCCGACCCTACTCCGTCACCATCAAGGGCTTCACACCCGAAGGGGATCCCATGACAGTAGAGGCAGAAGAACTCTTCGCGCGTGCCCTCCAGCATGAGATCGATCACCTAGACGGTGTTCTCTTCATTGATCGTGTCAGTGCTCTGAAGCGACGCATGCTCATGAAGAAGTGGAAGAAGCTCCAGGCGGAAGAGTGAGAGTCCTCTTCTGGGGGACGCCCGACTTCGCCGTCCCTTCACTGCGCGCCTTGGACGAAGAAGGCCACGAGATCGTCGGTGTTGTCACTCAGCCTGACAGGCCAGCCGGGCGTGGTCGCCGACTGAAGCCTTCCGCGATCAAGCAGGTCGCGATTGAGCAGGGCGTTACGGTCCTCACGCCGGATCGTCCGCGTGGGGACGACTTCCTCGCCGAAATCGCAGCGCTCCAGCCCGATATCTCGGTTGTAGTGGCCTATGGGCACATTCTGAAACGAGAGGTGCTGGATGTCCCCGCCCTTGGATCGATCAACGTCCACGCGTCGCTCCTGCCAGAGCTCCGCGGCGCGGCCCCGATCAACTGGGCGATCGCGCGTGGCCACTCCAAAACCGGAGTGACCGTCATGCGTATGGTCGAGGCCATGGATGCCGGCCCGATCCTGCACACGGTCGAAGAACCGATCTTCGAAGACGAGAACGCCTCGGAGCTGACAGTACGTTTGTCCGAGTTGGGCGCTGCCGCTCTCATCGAGGCTTTGACGCTGATGACGGCCGCGGACATCAAGGGTGAGCCGCAAGATGACGACTTGGCCACGTTCGCCCCCAAGGTGAGTCGTCAGGTGGCGCGTATCGATTGGCGGCGGACCGCTGTGGAGGTCTCGCAGCACATTCGTGGAATGGACTCCGTGCCGGGTGCGTGGTCCGAGTTGGCCGGTTTGCCGATCAAGCTCTTCAGGTCCAAGGTTGTACCGAATCATGCCATTGATCCTCCAGGCGAACCGGGACCTGGGGGCAATGGGGGACCACCTCCGGCGAAGGACCCGCCCGTGCCGGGCGAGGTTGTCGTCGCTGATGCCGAGAACGGCGTCGTGATCGAGACGCTGGACGGGGGCGTGCTGGTTACTGAAGTGCAGCCACCGGGCAGGCGTCGCATGAGCGTTCGGGATTGGGTGATCGGACGCACTGTGACGCCCGGGCAGTGCTTCGAGTGAGGGTGCCGCGTCTACACGTCGTGACGGACGACGAGATTCTGGCCCGAGGTGATTTTCTCCGCTTGGCCAGTGAGGTCATTACGGCAGGCGGAGCTGAGATCGCTTTTCATGTGCGTGGACCGCGAAGCGACGGGCGAGTGGTGTTCGATGTGGCCTCACATCTTGTGGCGGTGGCCGACGAGGTCGGCGCCCGCCTGTTGATCAACGACCGTGTGGATATCGCTATGGCAACGGGGGCGCACGGGGTCCATCTGGGGCGGCGCTGTCTCGGCGTTCGCCAGGCTCGTGAGCTGCTAGGGGCCGACGCGATGATCGGGTCGTCCTGCCACAGTTCAGCCGAGGTGGGTGGAGCTGTGGCCGAGGGCGCAGATTTCGTGTTCGTGGGTACGCTCTTTCGTACACCGAGTCACCCAGACACCGAAGCTGTGGGAGTCGAGTTGGTTTCTCGATCTGCAGGAGAGGCCAATGGCCAGCCGGTCATCGGGATCGGTGGTGTGGGACCTGAGCAGGTCGAAGAGATCATTGATGCCGGGGGCCACGGAGTCGCGGTTGTACGGAGCGTCTGGGCTAACGAGGATCCAGCGGGAGCAGTGGGGCGGTTACTCGACGCCCTTCGGTTCGCGCCGACAGGAGGTGTCTTGCCGTGAGCGACAAGATCCAGGTGCGGTTGAACGGCAAGGAACGCGGCATCGATGGAGGGCACACGGTTCACACCCTTCTCGAGTCGCTCGAGCTCCACCCTGGAATGATCGTTGTGGAGTTGAACAAGAAGATCCTGGAGCGTGATCGCTACGGTGAATTCGGCATCCAGGAAGGGGATGTGATCGAACTCGTGCATTTTGTGGGCGGTGGCTGAGTGTGAAGGCTGTTGAAGAAGTACAGCGGGTCTCGCGCAGGGGTCTTGCGGAGATCGTGGTAGGAACGACGACGAAGCGTAGCCATAGCTACGGTGAGGAGGAGAGACGACGCATGAGCCCGCAACCCCCCTGCGCCCTTCGGGTTACAGCGGCGAGGGGTCACATTCGTCGTTGGTGCTCCTCCCCGATGCTAGGCATCGTGTCGTCGCACCGCCTAGAACGTGACACCCTCGGCGCGTGTAACGAGACCCGCTGTACTTCTTCAATAGCCTTCAAAAGATGACTGATCCCAAAGACACGTACCAAACGGCGAGAGCGTTAGACGGCTCGTTCCAGATCGGCGGTGTGGACTTCCAATCGCGACTCATTGTCGGGACGGGGAAGTACACGACCAACGAGATCATGCTCGATGCGATCCGAGCCAGTGGGGCCGAGATGGTCACCGTCGCGGTGCGGCGCGTGGATCTCGACCGCACGAAAGAGGAAGCCATCCTCCATCATCTGAGGCCCGATGAGTTCTTCTTGCTGGCGAACACCGCCGGCTGCTACACTGCCGAGGACGCGGTCCGATATGCGCGTCTCGCCCGAGCCGCGGGTTTCAACGAATTCGTGAAGCTCGAGGTGATCGGGGATGAGGCGACGCTGCTTCCCGACGTACATGCCACGCTCGAGGCGGCGAAGACCCTCGCCGACGAAGGGTTCAAGGTCATGGCCTACACCAACGACGATCTCATCACGGCGCTTCGTCTCGAAGACGCGGGATGCGCTGCAGTGATGCCTCTGGCAAGCCCGATCGGAAGCGGACTCGGTGTAGTGAACCCGTACTTCATCCGTGAGATCAAACGACGTCTCGAGGTGCCCGTGATCGTGGATGCGGGTGTCGGCACGGCTTCCGACGCGTGCGTCACGATGGAGCAGGGCGTGGATGGTATCCTCATGAACACGGCGTTGGCGGCAGCGGATGATCCGGTTCGGATGTCGCACGCGATGAAACACGCGGTTCTCGCGGGCCGTTTGGCGTTTCTGGCCGGACGCATGCCGTCACGCGAGATCGCTGTGCCCTCTTCCCCGACCACCGGGATGCTCGACTAGTCGTGCTACGACCCTCCTCAGAGTCCTTCCGTTCGTGACGAGCGGGGACATCACGACAGGACGAGATGCCGCCTACGTCATCCGCGTTCAAGTCGAACGCGGACGCCGGCTCGACATCGCCTTGGGGGCTGCGCTGGTGGGCCTCGATCCGCGCGAGCGGGCGTTCGCACATGACTTGGCGTACGGTACGACGCGTATGCGGGGACGACTCGACCACCTACTGGCCAAGCATATACACAAGGGACTGGCCTCCCTGCAGCAGGACGTGCTCGAGGTGCTGCGCCTTGGCGCATACCAGATCCTCTACATGGGTTCGGTACCCGATTATGCAGCCGTGTCCGGGTCGGTGGACCGAGCCCGAGAACTGAAGGGGAAAGGTGCTGCCGGGTTGGTAAACGCGGTCCTGAGGCGTGTGTCGGAGGGTGGCGATGGGGACGACCAGTTCCCTGATTGGACGACCGACCCTGCCGACTACCTCTCGACGTGGGGCTCCCACCCGCGGTGGCTCATCCATCGATGGTTGGCACGCTGGAGTCCGGAAGAGGTCCGCTCGCTCGTGGATACTAACAACGGCCGGCCGACGACCTTCTTGAATTCTCTAGACCAGTCCCAGGACGCTGCGGTCGAGCTCCTGGCCCAGGCAGGTATCACGGCACGATCGGTTCAGGACGTTCCTAGCGCCGTCCGGCTCGCATGGAGTACTCCGCCCTCTGAGGCTCTGTCTGTCCTGCCGGGCTCCATCGTTCAGGACCCTGCGGCTCAACTGGTTGTTCGGTACATGGATATCGATCCGGGCACGAAGGTTGCAGACCTTTGTGCTGCCCCAGGCGGAAAGGCGCTCGCTGCCTCTGTCGGGGCTTCCTATACCGTCGCCGCAGATCGCTCGGAGTCACGCATACGTATGGTGCGAGAGAACGCAGATCGAACAGGCCGCCGAGTCGGCTGTGTGGTTGCGGATGCTGCTCACCCGCCCTTGGTGGACGCTGACGTCGTTCTTCTCGACGTTCCGTGCACAGGTACGGGCACCTTGGCACGACATCCAGATGCACGGTGGCGTTTACGCCCGGAGTCGGTGACGGAACTCACGGCCGTTCAAGACCGAATGCTCGAGGCAGGCGCCACGACTGTGGGGAGGGGCGGATTGTTGGTGTACTCGACGTGCACGTTGGAGCCTGAAGAGAACGGGGAGCGAATCGAAGCGTTCCTGAACGCGCACCCCGACTTCACGATCGAAAATTCTGGATCGGTCTCGTCCAACTTCATCGACGAGCACGGTTACCTGTCGGTACTCCCGCATGAGGCCGGCTTCGATGGATCGTTCGCAGCGCGTCTGAGGAGATCCGAATGAGGCTCGGCGGGTCACTTGCGCGTCGACGTGGTGGAAAGAGCAAGGGAAAGCCGCCGAAAAAGGCGGGGAAGAAGAAGGGCCCAAGCACCAAGCGGTCCATGCCGTGGCTCCTTGTCGCGGCTCTTGCGCTGTTCGGTTGGGGCGGCGGGTACATCGTTGCGACACAATGGGTCTTCCCTGCGCCTGAACCGTTGGGCGACCTCTTCGAGATTCCCGACGTCCGCGGCCTGGGCCTCGCGAGTGCGCGAGAGCGGCTGGCTGGTGCGGGTCTGCAACTTGGAGTCATCGACTCGTTGCTCCATCCGTCGGTCCCTGCAGCGTTGATCGTCGGCCAGGCTCCCCTGGCTGGGCAGATCGCACGCCCGGAGACTGAAATTCGGGTCACGATTTCTTTGGGCCCTCAGCTCCGTTCGATCCCTGACGTGACACAGCTCGACGAGGCCGGTGCGCGCATTGTTCTGGAAAGCAGCGGCTTCAGGGTTTTGCTCGATACCGCTCAGGCCGAAGTGCCTCGAGGCCGGATTATTGAAACGATCCCACCCGCCGATTCGATCCTAGCGCTTCCAGCTGATGTTCGTATGGTCGTGAGCACGGGACCGCCCCTCGTTCTCATGCCTCTCGTGCTCGGCCTCGAAGAACACGAGGCGGTGCAGATGTTGGACTCGCTCGGCCTCGTTGTGGCCGAGACAGCCGAGGTCTTCCGCTTCGGGCGTGACCAAGGCATCGTGGTAGAGCAGGAGCCTGCCGCGGACACTGAGCTGGAGCGTGGGGCTGAGGTCCGATTGTCGGTGGGACGCCGGGCGAGACAGAGGGAACAATGACCGCACGGCGTCGTAGCAATCGTGACGTCAGTAGACGTCCCGATCCGTTGTCCCACAACGCTTTCCGAGCCTCGACATGAAGCGCAATTTTGCTCGCTCTCCCTATCTCTGGACCATCCTCGGAGCGGTCACGGTTGTCATCGTGGCGTGGGCCGGACGTGAGCGCTATCAACCCGTAATCACGGGCGAGGTCGCACCCGATTTCGTGGCGCGGGCGATGGACGGTACGGATGTCGCCATTTCGGACTACGCTGACAAAGTCGTCCTGGTGAACATTTGGGCCACGTGGTGTGGTCCGTGCCTCGAAGAAATGCCCTCGATGCAACGTCTCTACGAAGAACTCGACAACGAGGACTTCGAGATACTCGCCATCAGCATCGATGCCCCATTCGGACAAGCCGATTCGTTCGGCCGACCGGGTGGCGACCTCGACGCTTTCGCTCAGGACCTGGGTCTCACCTTCCGCATTCTCCATAACCCGGCTGGTGACGTTCAGCGGGTCTATCAGACAACGGGCGTGCCAGAGACCTTCTTGATCGGGAAAGACGGCATCATCTACAAGAAGGTCGCGGGTGGGACCCATTGGGATGCGCCCGTGAATCACGCGCTCGTCCTCCGCCTCCTCGGGCAGTAGCACATGGCTTCGCGGCCGGGCAGGGCGCTTCTGCACAATTGGCGACTCAAGCTGGCTGCGCTCGGTCTTTCCGTGTTTCTCTGGGGCTTGGTCCAAACGGAGCCGAGAAACCATGAAACATTCTCGTCGATCCCCATCATCGTCGACGTCGCAGATACGGCTTGGACTTTGGCTGCACCTCCCAACCCTGCTCAGGTTGAACTACGCCTAGGCGGACCCGCTAGAGAGATCATTCGACTCGCACGTGAAGGCACCACGGTTCGGGTCCCACTCGAAGGGATCAACTCCGCGGACACGCTCGTCTCACTTCGGCGAGAATGGGTTGGTTTGGGTGAAGGTCGCGGTCTGTCCGTTGAATCGCTTTCTCCGGTGAACATCCGCATCTCTCTAGAGCGAGCGATGACGCGTACGCTCCCCATTGCGCTGCGCACGCGCGGGGCTGTGCCGTCCAACATGGCTTTGGCGAGCCCGCTCGGGCTCAACCCACGTGAGGTACGAATCCGGGGTCCGCGGAGCTGGATCGAAGGTCTGGATTCTGTGCATTTGAGCCCCTTCGACCTCACCGCCGTTCAGGCGTCCGGGGTCTTCAACGTCGCTCTGGATACGACGGGCTTGTTTGGGGTCATGTTGGTGCCGACTACGGCCACCGTAGGGGTCCGGCTCGAGTCGGTGGTCGAGCGCGTGTTGTCCGGACTTACCGTCTTCGTAGACACCGAACGGATAAATACTGAAGTCGTGGTGGACCCGCTGTCGGTCCAGCTCAGGGTTACGGGGGCGAGAACGCTGGTCACCGGAATCCAACCGGAGCTTCTACGTGTATGGGTGCAGGGCGAGTTGCTTACGGGCATGGCTCCGGGAGAAGAGCGCCGTGTGCCGCTTAAAATCGATGGCGTGCCTGATCTCGTCACCGCAGTCCCGTCGACGGACGTCGTGACGGTACGGAGGGCTGCCGACCTAGCCGGCGGAGGGGACGCTAGCGGCCGGTGAGCACAGCCCGCGGCCCCCTCGTTCTGGGTCTCGAGACTTCGTGTGACGAGACCTCGGCTGCCGTGATCGACGGTGAAAATCGCGTGCTGGGGCATGTGATTCTCTCGCAGGACGAACATGCCGTTTTCGGCGGGGTGATCCCTGAGATCGCAGCCCGTGCGCATCTGAGGAAGATCGACGTGGTGGTCGACGAGGCTTTGGCTCAGGCTGGCGTAACACTTGAGCAGGTGGACCTCATCGGCGCGACGGCGGGGCCGGGACTCATTGGCGCGCTACTCGTTGGCGTGTGCTGGGCCAAATCAGCTGCCTTCGCGCTCGGGCGCCCGTTCGTGCCAGTGCACCACATGGAGGGGCACCTATTCGCCCCGTCTCTCGAGGACCCCGAGGCCCAGCCCCCCTTCGTCGGGCTGCTGGTGTCAGGTGGCCACACCATGTTGTTGCATGTTCCGGAATGGGGTGACTATCGACTGCTTGGCGAGACCAGGGATGATGCGGCTGGCGAAGCCTTCGATAAGGTCGCCAAACTCTTGGGTCTCTCGTATCCGGGCGGCCCTGAGATTCAGCGTGTGGCCGCGCTTGGTGACCCCAAGAAATACGTCCTTCCTCGCCCCATGCTCCGCAGAAACCAAACCCTGAATGAAGCGGCGTATTTCGACTTTTCGTTCAGTGGGCTCAAGACGGCGGTGGTGGATTTGACGCGTCGTGTGGGGCATGAGCAGAGTGTCGGGGCGGAACGCCCGAACATTGCTGCTGCCTTCCAGGAAGCTGCGGTCGACGTCCTCGCTTCTAAGGCAATGCGAGCCGTCGAGGCGACCCAGTGCGATCGGGTACTGCTTGGAGGAGGTGTTGCTGCGAATCTCCGGCTTCGAGAAGCGCTTTCGGAACGCCTCGGGGCGCATGGCCGGTTGTTCCATGCGTCCCCGCGGTTGTCGTTGGACAACGGAGCAATGATCGCGCGGGCCGCTCGCTTTCGGTATGACAGGGGTGACGTGAGCGGCTTCGATGCGTCCGCCTCCGCTGGGCTCGAATTCCCTGGCCTTCGGCAGGGGGGCATTTCTTGACCCGAATGTCCCGGTTTGCCTGTTCCGATAACTCCATCCTCACGCGAAGTTAGGCTCATGTATCCCATCATTTTCGAACTTCCGACCTGGGTTCCCTTCATGGGCGGAGAGGCGATCACCTCATTCGGGGTGTTCATGCTCTTTTCGTTCCTCACGGGCGGATATCTGATCCGTGCCGAAATGGCCCGCATTGGCGAAGACCCCGACAAGGCTTGGGACCTCGTCTTTATGGGTGTCGTCGGCGGAATCTTGGGTGCCAAGATCTACTACATCCTGCTGAATTACCCTCGACTGGCGACAGATCCAGCGGCGCTGATTCTGGCACGTGGTGGCTTGGTGTGGTACGGCGGATTCATGCTTGCCACGGCGTTGGTCGTGTGGGAGATCCGCAGGCAGAAGCTGCCTCTGCCAACCATGGCAGATGTGGTCGCTCCAGGGCTGGCGATGGCGTACGGCGTGGGCCGGATGGGTTGCTTCCTCGTAGGTGATGACTGGGGTGTTCCGACTGATTCTTGGGTCGGTATCGCCTTCCCAAAGGGTTACCCGGCGACCACCGTCTCGAACATCGAGGCGCTTGGGATCTCCGTCGATCCGGCTTTAGTCGAGAAATACGGACAGGTACTGCCGGTACATCCGACCCAGTTGTACGAAGTCGGGATTAGCACGGCGGTGTTCTTCTTCTTGTGGAAGATTCGGCGCCATAAGCACAACGCGGGATGGCTGTTCATGCTCTGGTTGGGTTTTGCGGGCGCGGAACGATTCCTGGTCGAGTTCTTGCGGGCCAAGGACGATCGGTTCTTCGGAGTCCTCACCTTGGCTCAGATCATCTCGCTGGGAATCATCGGGGTGGGCATCTACGGTATGGCGAAGCTGGACCGGCCCGCTGAGGCCGCAGCCTAGGACGCGCCATGCTGACCATTCTTCACGCCTCCGACTTGCAGTTCGGGAAGCCATTTCGCCCGAGAGCGGGAGAGGCTTTCCGTAATCTCGCCTTCGATGTGATGCCGCATCTGATTGTGGTTTCGGGCGACCTTACGCAGCGTGCGAAGCCTCGCGAATTCAAGGCCGCCTGGGATTTCCTACAGCGACTGCCCACGGTTCCCCTCGTGGTGACACCTGGGAACCACGACGTGCCGCTCTATCGTATCTGGGAGCGGGCGGTCACGCCGTTCTGGCGCTGGCGGCATCACATCCCACGGGATGTGGATTCCGTCGTGCGGGTCGCTGGGTCGATGATCGTCGGATTGAACTCGGCGAGCCCGTACCGCGCGATCGTAAATGGACGAATTCAGAGGCATCAACTCACCTTCGCGCGAAAAGCGTTCGATGAAACCCCTCCTGGGGGGCCGCGGGTCTTGGTGGTTCACCATCATTTCGTGTCTCCGCCAGATGGCGAGGGGGGCGCACCCCTACCTGGCGGGCGGAAGATCCTACAGAAGATCGAGGACATGCAGGTGGATGTCGTGCTGAGTGGGCACATCCATCAGACCTTTATTGCCTCGTCGCGCGATGTGATCCCGGGTGACCGGGCGGGCGTTCCGCTGATCCACACCGGTACTACCACCTCTCGCCGGGGGCGTGGACCCGAACACCGCAAGAACAGCTGCAACATCGTGAAGGTGCTCGAGGACACGATCGAAGTAACGCCTCATTTCTTCGAGTCCCGCGGGAGCGCGTTCGAGCCAGGTGAGATGGTTTCTGTTCCGCGTCCGGGTACGCCCATGAAGACCGCGTACCCCGGGACGTTCCCCCAGGAGGACTAAGCGTGCGCTATCTGAGGAACCGACCGACCCGCTCTGAGAACGTACGTGCAGCTGTCGTGTCCTCGGCGATCGCGGCTGGAGTGGGCGTAGTGACGTTCTACTTCGCTCGGATGTTACTCGCTCGTGAGCCCGTACGAACGGAGATCGCCGAGCGGGTGGACCTGCCCCGATCCGGGGACGACTGATCGTGTCCCGGTTCAGCCCCGTGCTCGTTTGCGTGGGGGTATTGGCGGCGGCCGCCCTTTGTCCCGCTACCGGTTCTGCACAAATCGGTCGTACAGAAGTGGTCTCCGTCCGTTTCGACGGGAACGAGTCGTTCCCTGACGATTCGCTCGCGCGGGCCATCGTCACCCGAGAAACCGAGTGCCGTTCCGCGGTCTTTGCGCCCTTTTGCTGGGCCGGAGCTGACTTTGCCTTGCAGGAGTTCTACTTGCAGGAGCGGCAGATTCCACTGGACCGGCTGCGCCTTCAGGTGTGGTACCAGATCCGTGGATTCCGAGAGGCGACGGTAGATACGGCCCGAACCATGCATGAGGAGGGGACGGCAGAGGTGTCGTTTCTCGTGGTCGAAGGACAACCAGTCTTGGTAAGAAGCATTTCTGTAGAGGGCGTCGAGGGCTTCAATGACCCGGAGATCACCGCGACTCTGCCTCTTCTGCCTGGTGACCGCCTGAGCCAGATCGCCCTTGAGGCGACCCGGGATTCGCTTCAGAATCGGCTCGCGAACAGAGGATATGCTCGGGTAGAGGTATTCCGTCGCTTCAGGATTCCGGCCGACGACCCGTACGGTGCGGAAGTGACATACTCCGTCGAGGCGGGAACGCGCGCGTACTACGGGCCAGTCGAGATTTTCGGCAACGAGTCTCTGAGCGACGCCACGATCCGCAACACGCTCGAGTTCCGTGAAGGGGATCTATATCGCGGTGCCGAACTGTTCGAGAGTCAGTCACGGCTCTTCGGTCTCGACATCATGCGCAGTGCGACGGTCCAGCCTGACTTCGCGAACGCCACAGACTCGGTGATTCCGGTTCGAGTGGATGTGACCGAGGGTGATGAGTACCGGGTCCGATACGGCGCTGGCCTGAGTAACGCAGAGTGTTTCGATCTGGAGACCCGCTGGACGGCTCGGAACTTCATGGGAGGTGGCCGGATCCTTCAGGCCAGAGCGCGCGTGTCGAACCTTCTCACACCGCAGTTCAGGGACGTCCTGTGCCCACAGGCGGGCAAGGAAGCATTCGGCGAGTTGAACTGGTTGGCTTCGATAGACTTTGCGCAGCCCTGGATCTTTTCGACGCGCAATTCGTTTGTCGCTTCGGTCTTTGGTGAGAGGCAGAGTCTGCCGGACGTCTTTGTCCGCCAAGCTGTGGGTCTGCAGGTGGCTTTGACTCGTGCGATTGGTCCGCAGACGCCGCTCACGATCTCATATCGGCCTGAGCTGTCTCGGCTCGAAGCTGCGGAGCTTTTGTTTTGCACGGGCTTCTTGGTTTGCACGCCTGAGGACATCGACATCCTCGATGACGTAAACCTGATCGCTCCCATCGGAATCAGCTTCTCGCGCAATCTCGCGAACAACCCGTTGAACCCCACCCGAGGGTATTCACTCGCGTTGGACCTGGAGCACGCGGCGGGCTGGACCGGCTCCAACTTCCGCTACGATCGGATCTTGGCCGAGGCCGCGACGTATACCGGGGTTGGATCGGGGGTCGTCGCAGCGCGCATTCGGGGTGGATGGGTAGGTGCGGGCCCCTTCAGCGAGTTGGTACGTGGAGGGGATGCAGTCGATATCGTACAGCCCGAAAAGCGCTTTTACGCAGGTGGCGCAAACTCAGTCAGAGGGTTCGCACAAAGCAGACTGGGACCGCGCGTTCTTCAGGTGTGGGATCCGGTGCGTCTCATGACCGCGAGCAGCACGAGTGAGACCGCTGCATGCACACCAGCCCAGGTCATGGACCTGTCGTGTGATGCCACACCCCTCGGGGACGCCGGCTTCATCCCGCGTCCCACGGGCGGGACGCGACTTCTGGAGGCCAATGTCGAGATCCGCTTCGGGATCTCAAGCTCCTTCGAAGGTGTGACTTTTGCCGATGTGGGTCAGGTCTGGGCCGCCACAGAGAGTGCGGCGCTTTCCGACCTCGAGATCACTCCGGGCGCCGGCGTGCGGTACCTGAGCCCCATTGGCCCGATCAGGGTCGACGTGGCGTATCGTTTCCGCGGCGGGCAGGCGCTCTCCGTAGTGACGTCACAGATCAGGCCGTTCGACCCGAGCGTGGACAACGAAGAAGCGAAGCTCAGCATCAACGGGGTCTTTGCGCCTTATGTAAGGACGAAGAACATCGCGCTGCTCACTCCGACGGTGCTCTTCGGGCACTCCTCCTCCTGGTCGCTCAGTCGTTTTCAACTCCACATCTCCATCGGACAGGCGTTCTAGTGGGTTCGGAGCACGAGGGACCGGTGGCGGATGCGCCGGAGATCTCGCAGCCCGAAGCCGGCTCGGACAGCGGCGACCCCGTGCCGCGACGGCGGGGCCGCAAGCATGCGGCCGCACAGCGGGTGATGCGTTGGGCCGGTGCGGGTGTGTTGAGCGTTTTGCTGTTCGCGACAGTGATGGTGCAGAGCGGGCGAGGCCAACGAATGCTATTGGACGGGGTCCTCAGCCGTGCGGAGGACGCACTGCTCGGCACACTCGAAGTGCAGGGTGTGCGGAGCGGCACGCTCCTCACGGGCGCAACGCTGACGAACGTGACACTTACGGCCGAGAACCATCGACGACTCCTCACTGCGGACTCCATTCAACTCCGGTATTCCCCTGTCGCACTCTTCACGGGTGCCCCCGAGGTGTCTTCACTCGTGGTGTGGGGACTCGACCTGGAGATCTCGCGACTCGCCTCGGAGGTGAGAGTGAACATCACTCGCCTGCTTCGGCCCAGAGTCGACTCCGTCGGAGTCGATAGTGTTTCTGGCGGCCCAACAGAGCCTATCCGTTTTGGGCGCATCGGGGTCCGTGAGGGTGTGGTTCAGATTTTGCACCCGGCGAGCGAAGACGGGAGAGGGCCCACGGTCGAGTCGCCTGACGGTGAGGGCCGGCTAGGCCGGCTCGCGTTCGAGGCGATCGACTTCGATTTAGAGGACGTCGAGCTCGATTTGAGCGGGGGTGACGAATACCTCCGAGCCAGGCTCGCTTCCCTTTCAATGGATGCTGCGATTCTCGCCGAACCACTCCGGGTCGATGAGGCGTTCGGGGAACTCACCTTCGGGCGGGGTGGCATCAGAGTGGAATCGGGGGCGTTCAGACTTCCTGGTTCACTTCTTCGTGGCGACCTCTCGGTGGGGCCTCGGGAGGGCGGTGACGTGTGGATTTTTGAGTCGGCGGCCGAAACGGATGGAGCGGGAGATCTCGCTGACTTCGCGTGGATCGACCCGCGCATTCCGGCGGGCTCATTCAGGGGCGCGGCGAGCGTGCGTGTCGACGGCGACGTCGAAGTCCGCTTCCAAGACTTCGAGATGCAGGTGGAAGAGAGCACGCTCACTGCCACGGGCACGGCCCGATTCGGGCGTGAACTCGTGTTCGAGGACCTGGACCTCACCGCCAGCCCAGTCAATATCGATCGCATCGAGCCGTGGGTCCCAAGAGAAGCCCCCCTCAATGGCTGGTTGAGCGGGGAGGTTCGCATCAACGGGACGCTCGCCAGAACGGTGGCGAAGGGACGGCTGACACTGGTCCCGAGCGGATATGGGGGTGGGGCCACCACCGCCGACTTCAGTGGCACGTTGTTTAGTGGAGTGAATCCAGGAGCCTCGGGATTCGAGGCTCGGATGAACCCGGTGAACTACGAGCTGGTCGAGGCGTTCTTCCCGGCTATCCTCATGGAAGGCACCGGCACGCTCAATCTGGACATCTCGGGAAGAGTGGACGATGCGCTCCGTTTCGTGGCGGATGCCACGCATCGAACGGATGGCCTTATGGAATCGCGTGCTATCGCTCGCGGGGCGGTGCGCCGGACCGATCCAGGTGAGTGGATTCTCGACGTACAGGGGGATTTGGCTCCCCTTTCGTTGGGCATGTTCTTTGCGATGAGCCCGGACGTCGACCTGGGTGGGACGCTTACCGGGACATGGCGTGCGGAAGGACGGCTCAGGGACGTGAGCATCAGGGCCGACCTCGACGCGGCAGACGGGCGTGTACTCTTCGACGGCGTGTTCGACATGAGGCGGCCAGGCTCCTTCTACCGGTTCGACGCCACCGCGGAGGAGATCTCGCTCTCTACGATCACCGGCCGGCTTCCTGCACCGTCGTTTTGGTCTGGGGGACTGTCCATGGAAGGGAGGGGGGTCCGCCTGGATTCGATGGACGCCGCCGCGACGCTGACGTCGACACGGGCGCGAATCGGCGGATTGCACGTGGATACTGTCACCGCGCACATGAGAGCGTCGGCGGGAATCCTGACTGTGGATAGCCTGGACGCTCTTCTGGGAGGCGTCCGCCTCACAGGGAACGGCCGCTTGGGTATGGCAGCTCCGCTGGACGGCGAGGCGCACCTCGATTTCTCGACCGAATCGCTCGCCGGACTCCGGCCTCTGTTGCTGGGGGACACCGTGATCGCCAAGGACACGCTAACCGCGATCGAGGCCACCCTCTTGGCATGGGACGGCGTAGATGTCGATGCTTTGCCAGACACGATCGACGTGCGTATGCACGGTGTGGCCAACGGTAGTGTGCGACTCGTGGGCTCGGTGGACGCGCTCGACGTAGAACTCACCATGGACGTCCGCCAAGCCATCTACGGTCACAACCAAGCCGACAGTGCGCTCCTCCGGATGACGGCCCGGGACCTGCCTGCGTTGGACGGCGCGTGGGACATCGTCCTCGATATGCATGGCGTGGAGTGGGAAGGTCGATCGTTCACGTCTGCCCATTTTGATGGAGACATGATCTCGAGAGCTGGAGCGGCGTTTTTGGATGTGGTTCGTGGCCCTGGTGAGGAGCTCCAAGGACGTGGGCAATTCGATTTCGATTCGCTTGGTGGGGGACTTGCCCTCGAGGAGGTAACGGCGAGCGTCGACTCCCTCGTGTACTCGCTGGCTCGCCCCACGGAGCTGAGGTGGGATCGAACATCCCTAGTTGTGGATGATCTGGAAATCACACGACCCGGCGATGACCCCATGCGCTTGACCGCTGCGGGGAGTCTGTCTCGCAGTGGAACGTCGGATTTCGACCTGGTCGTAGAGGGCCTTCACCTCGGGCGGGTCGCCCGTATGCTGGAAATGGACGACTGGACCGTCGGTGGACACGCCGACTTCACGTTGTCTGTAGATGGGGTCGCTGAGGATCCCGCGATCTCGGCTCAGTGGGCCATCGAGGACCCGGTGCTTCAGGATGTCCAACTGTCACGGTTGGCCGGCGAACTGACATACGCTGGCCAGGAGACGCAGGTGGCGACGAGTGCGTGGTCGGGCGATCACGAGGTCTTCACCGTGAGCGGGCGCGTGCCGTTGGATCTCGCGTTGAGCGAGGTCTTGGACCGCACGCCTCCAAGGGTGATGGAACTGGACGTGCGCGCCGACTCGTTGGATGCCTCCCTGGCGTTGGCGTACTTCCAGGTACTCGAGGATGTAGTGGGGATCGTCGATGGTTCGGTGACCGTGAGAGGCACGCTCGACGCCCCTCGGCCCGATGGCGAGATGACGCTCGCTGGAGGAGCCTGGTCCATTGAAGCGCTCGGCGTGCGCCACGCTGACGTGACTGGTGCGCTGACGCTGAATCCGGATCGCACGGTGACCGTCGATCTCAGTTCCTCGGCAACCGGACAGTCCACGGTGGGCGGAACCGTCACGCTGGTTCCACTCCGCAATCCTGGACTCGATCTCTCGTTTGCTTTTTCCAACTTCCAAGCGGTCAATCGACTCGACATGGAGGGCAGGATCAGCGGCGACATCCTGCTCAGGGGCCCCTTCGGGAGACCTAAAGTGACCGGGGCCCTGCAAGTGGATGCGGGCACACTCTTCGTGGACGAGTTCGCGCGGAACGCGGAAGTTGTCGACTTGTCCGATCCGAGGCTGTTTGGAGCAGACACGACTGTTTTCGAGACCCAGTCACTCATTCGGGATATCCAAAATCCCTTTCTACAGAGTCTCACGGTGGAAGTCGATCTCTCTGTCCCGCGCGATACGTGGATGCGGTCGGAGGAAATGTCCGTCGAGATGGGCGGCGATCTGTTCGTGCGGTACGATCGCATTCAGAGAGACATCGTCCTTGTTGGGGAACTTGAAGCGCTTCGGGGATCGTACTCTGTACTCGGACGCACCTTCGACGTGACGGGTGGGACCGTTGGATTCGCGGGTATCCCTGGTGTGAATCCAGTGCTCGATATCCAGGCGATGAGTAGGATCCGACGCCGTGGCGGGGAGCCGCTCGAGGTAAACGCGAACGTGGAGGGAACGCTCACACTTCCGAGAGTTACGCTTGCCACGGAAGAGGCAGGCGTCGCTGAGTCGGACCTCATCAGCTACCTGATTTTCGGGCGACCGAGTTCCGAGTTGGCCACGGGTCAGCAGAGCTTCTTGGCGGGAGCTCCTGGATCAGTCGCCGGCGCGGCCACCGGTGCCATTACGACCCTCGTGTCCGGCGCCGTGGCGAGTCAGCTCGGTGCCGCGCTCTCGCAGGGGATCGGTGTGGACTATTTGTCCATCACTCAGGCTGGCGACATTGGATTCGCCTCCGGGATCACGAAATCACTTGTCGACACACAGATCGAGATCGGACAGTACGTGGGGCAGGACGCCTTCATCGTCTTGGTGTTCCGTCCGTTGCAGGCGCAGCGGATCGGCGGGGAGCCCTTCGGAGGTGCTCGACTGGAGTGGGCTCTGAACGACGACTACACCGTCGAAGGGTTCTATGAGGATCGATTCTTGAGGAGTGGTAGCATCGGGCTGAGTGGGTTGGGTATCGAGCCGACCAAGATCCTCGGGATCTTCATCTTCCGGGAGTGGGGATACTAGCCGAGGCCTGACGCTAAGGCCCAGGATCGCTCCTCCGCGCCCGATTCCGGCGGCATCACCAGCAGAGGAGGTGGTGTTTTTTGAACTGAACCGTGTGGAGCGGGTGTGGGGAGCCGCTCGCCTTCTCGTGGGGGCTGTCTTCGGGGCTCGCTAAGCGGCGCGGCGCTGTCGACGGCGGCTGCGCCGTTGGACGCTGTGCCTTTGTGTCGACCCTAGGCGCCGAATACCGTGACCCCCGCGCCTGCGGGGGAACGCCGTCTCTCGTTGTTCCTCGGATGCAACCGACGCCCCACAGCGCGCGAAGAAAGAGGACTCGACGATTCAAACGTGGGGCGTCGATTAGCGAGGCCCGGACGAAGACAATCCCCCCGAGGCCGAGCGGCTCCGAGGAACAACGAGAGACGGCGTTCCCCATCCACACTCGCCCGACACCAACGGATTGAACCCGCCCACCCCCGGCCGTTAACTTCCGCTGCTATGGCAAAAACTTCCAAGTCGGCCCCCGCCGCGTCCGAGAAACTCATTGTCCGCGGTGCCCGCGAGCACAATCTGCGCAACATCGACGTCGAGCTGCCTCGCGAAAAACTGGTCGTAATTACTGGTCTTTCAGGCTCAGGGAAGTCATCCCTGGCGTTCGACACGATTTACGCCGAGGGCCAACGCCGGTACGTGGAGTCCCTGTCTGCTTATGCACGTCAGTTCCTGGGGCTCATGGAGAAGCCCGACGTCGACTCGATCGAAGGTCTGTCGCCGGCCATCTCCATTGAGCAGAAGACGGTCAGCCGAAACCCGCGCTCAACCGTTGGCACGGTCACGGAGATCTATGACTACCTCCGGCTTCTTTGGGCTCGGGCAGGTACGCCACACTGTCCCACTTGCGGTGACCCGGTCATCCGGCAGTCTGCCACGCAGATTGTGGATCAGCTTCTGGCCTTGGAGGAGGGGAATCGAATTGAGGTTCTCGCTCCCCTCGTTAGAGGGCGGAAGGGTGAATTCGTCATCATGTTCGAGAAGGCGCGGAAGGAGGGTTTCGTCAGAGTCAGAGTCGACGGCAAGACGTATGACCTCACTGAACCTCCGCAGTTGAACCGGTACGAGAACCATGACATTTCAGTTGTTGTCGACCGGCTCGTGGTACGCGAAAAGGATCGGGAGCGTTTGGCGGACTCGGTGGAGACGGCGCTTCGTACGGGCGACGGGATCATGGAGGTCATCGAGCACGTCAAGAAGAGTGATCCGGTCGAACACGTGTTCAGCGAGTACTATGCGTGCGATACGTGTGGGACGAGCCTGCCGGAGCTTGAGCCGCGTCAGTTCTCGTTCAATTCTCCTTATGGCGCTTGTGAAGACTGTGGCGGGTTAGGAACCAGAAAAGAGGTCAATCCGAACCTCCTGACAGCGCACCCGTCCGTGTCCATCCTGGAAGGCGTCATCCTTCCCTGGGGTGACCCGTCCGGCCACCTGCGGCGCTCCGTGATCCCCGGTCTGGCTGAGGCGTACGAGTTCGACCCGAACACGCCTTGGGGCGAACTCGAAGACGATGTCCGCCACGCTGTGCTCCACGGCTCCGGCGACATGAAGATCCGGTTCCCGTACAAGTCGGGTGCGGGGAAGTCCGATGGGCATTACGAGGACAAGTGGGAAGGTGTGCTGGAGAACGTGGAGCGGCGTTACCGCGAGACACAGTCGGAAGGCGTCAGGAACCAGCTGGACGACTACATGTCGACACTCTCGTGTGGAACCTGTTCGGGGACTCGCTTGAAGGCATCGTCCCGTGCCGTGACGATCGGCGGAAAATCGTTGGGAGATGTCGTCGAGATGTCCATCGGGGGCGCGGCTGCCTTCATCGATGGCTTGCCAGTACAAGCCCGTGGCGAGAAGCCCAAGAAGTCGAGGAAGAAGAACCCCATTCGGCCGCTTCCAGCAGAGATCGCTGGACCCATCCTCAAAGAGGTCGGTGAGCGCCTTCGTTTCCTTCGGGATGTGGGTCTGGAATACCTCACGCTTGGCCGCTCTGCCGGGTCCTTGTCGGGTGGAGAGGCACAGCGAATTCGACTCGCGACTCAGATCGGAAGCCAGCTGGTCGGCGTGCTCTACATCTTGGACGAGCCTTCTATCGGACTGCACCAGCGTGACAACGCCCGGCTGCTTGCCACGCTGCAGCACCTTCGTGATCTCGGAAACACCGTCGTTGTCGTCGAACATGATGAGGACACGATCCGAATGGCGGATTACATCGTGGATCTCGGGCCCGGCGCAGGTCGCCATGGGGGAGAGGTCGTCGCGAGTGGGACCTATGAGGAGCTCATGGAATCGGAGCGTTCCCTCACCGCCGCGTACCTCCGGGGGGATCGCGAAATTGCCGTCCCGAAGGAGCGCCGGCCTCTCTCGCCGGAACGCATACTCACCGTGCGCGGAGCACGGGGAAATAACCTGCAGAAGATCGACGTCGGCTTCCCCTTGGGGGCGTTCATCTGCGTGACCGGAGTCAGCGGATCCGGAAAATCCACACTGGTGAACGAGACGCTCTACCATGCCCTCGCGCGCCTCTTCTATCGCAGTAAGCTCGTGTCAGCCGGCCACGACACGATCGACGGGCTCGAACTCATCGACAAGGTCATCGATGTCGATCAGTCGCCCATTGGCCGGACGCCGCGTTCGAATCCGGCGACGTACACCGGGCTCTTTACGCCGATTCGCGAGCTCTTCGCGAATTTGCCCGAGTCCCAGATGCGAGGCTACGGGCCGGGGCGCTTCTCCTTCAATGTGAAGGGCGACCGCTGTGAGGCGTGTTCGGGCGACGGCCTCGTGAAGATCGAGATGCACTTCTTACCGGACGTGTACGTGCCCTGTGATGTCTGTCGCGGTCGTCGATACAATCGCGAGACCTTGGATGTCTACTACAAGGGTAAGAACATCGCGGACGTGCTCGACCTGACGGTCGAGGACGCTCTCGATTTCTTCGAGCCGGTCCCTAAGATCAAGATCAAGCTCCAGACGCTTCACGACGTCGGACTTGGGTATGTGCACCTCGGTCAGTCCGCCACAACGCTGTCGGGCGGTGAGGCGCAACGCGTGAAGCTGGCGACCGAGCTTTCGAAGAAGGCCACAGGCCAGACGTTGTACATCCTTGACGAACCCACCACCGGATTGCATTTCGAGGACGTTCGCGTTCTGCTCGACGTCCTGCATCGGTTGGTTGACCTCGGAAATACGGTCGTCGTGATCGAGCACAACCTACACGTGGTAAAGACCGCCGACTGGGTCATCGATCTCGGCCCTGAAGGTGGAGCGGGTGGTGGCCGTATCGTCGTGGAAGGAACGCCTGAGGAAGTGGCCAAGGTGGAAGAGTCCTACACAGGCCAGCATTTGGCGTCATTGTTGGAGTCCTAGGCTTCTTGTGGGGGGCACGCTGCCCGTCCAGCGCGGGTAAGTACTGCAACGCAGCAGAAGACGCTTTACCTTAATGATCCCGGTGGCTTGGGGTAGCAGGACAATCGCCCGGTAAGAAACCGGGATTCGCGCGGGGCCGTAGGGTTCGGTCCTAGGTACGGAATCGACACTCCGCCCTGCGGAGACTCAGAGAACGGAGACGGTCATGGTAACCCGAGAGGATCTCGAGAGCTTCTTGATTCGTATGGACATCGAGTATGAGGAGGTCGACGAGGGTATGTACCTTGTACGGGGCCGTAATAGTGGACTCCCCGTAGTCGTCCATCACGCCGACGCACTCTTGCTGATCCGCATGAAGCTCATGGATCTGCCCGAGACGCTCGCGTCCGAGATGGAGCTCTATCGGACACTACTGGAGCTCAATGCGACGGACGTCGTGCATGGCGCTTACGGCATCGAAGAAGGCGAGTTGATCTTGAGCGATACGCTCGAGCTCGAAACGCTCGACTTCCATGAATTGCGTGCATCGATGGAATCCATCGAGTTGGCTGCAACAGGTCATATGGAAAGCGTTCGTGCGCTGGCTGGCGTCGCTGCCGCTGACAACAGCGCGGCCGAAGGGGCGGAGGGTTAATCGATGAGTATTTTCACAAAATTCTCGACGATGATTAAGTCGAACATCAATGATCTCATCTCTCGGGCCGAAGATCCTGAGAAGATGCTGAACCAGATCATCATCGACATGCGGGACCAGCTGGCGAAAGCCAAGCGCGAAGTCGCGGCGGCCATTGCTGACGAGCGCAAGCTCAAGGCGCAGTTGGACGATGAGGTGAAGCAGTCCCGGGATTGGGAGCATCGGGCGATGCTCGCGGTTAAGGAGGGACGCGACGATCTGGCTAAGCAGGCGCTGATCCGCCAGCAAGAGCACGCCGAACGCGCGCGCGTCATTCAGCAGACATGGCAGGCGCAGGCGGGTGAGACGGAGAAGCTCAAGGGTTCGCTCCGTCAGCTCAACGACAAGATCGAGGAGGCCAAGCGCAAGCGGAACCTCCTGATTGCCAAGCAGAAGAGAGCGCAGGCCCAGCGCCGTATTCATGAGACCATGTCTGGTCTTTCAGACACGTCTGCGTTCGAGGCGTTCAACCGCATGTCGGACAAGATCGAGGACGAGGAGCGCAAGACCATCGCGCACTCCGAGGTTACAGAGGCGCTCGGTGGCGACTCGCTCGAACAGGACTTCCTCAAGCTCGAAGCCGGCGGGGACGCTGGCGGTGCGGACGTCGAGGACAAGCTCCTCGCGCTCAAGAGCCAGATGGGGCTTATCGGTGAAGGCTCGGAAGAGGTCAAGCAACTGGAAGCGGGTGACGCACCCGCTGCGGCCCAGGCTGCTCCGGCAGTCCAGGAAGCGCAGGTCGAGGAGGTTTCCGACGAGGAGGCTGCATCGATTCCAGAGGCTGAGTTGCTCTCGGAATTCGAGTCGCTCGGAGAGAACAACGTAGACACCTGATTCCATCGGGTCGTTCACGCGAAAAATGAGGGGGAGCGTTCTTCGGAACGCTCCCCCTTTTGTTTTTACCGGGGCTCGTCATCTTTGGGCGACAACGGCCCGAGTCATCGCGCGGCACTCCTTTTTACTGCACAGGTCCAGCAATGAGCACCGTCTTCCTGAACGGCGAGTTCCTTCCCAAAGAGGAAGCCAAAATCTCTCCCGATGACCGCGGATTTCTCCTCGCCGACGGTTTGTACGAGGTCACCCCGTTCTACCACGGTTCCCCGTTCGGGCTCGACAGACACCTGGAGCGGTTGGAAAAGGGTCTCGCCTGGATGCGCATCGACTATCCCGTTGATGGATTGGAAGCGATGCATCGCCGGTTAATCGCAGAGAACGGACTTGCCGACGCGCCGACATCTTTGGTTTATCTGCAGATCACGCGCGGCGCTGCGCCGCGCACTCACTACTTCCCGAAGGACCCCGTCCAGCCGACGGTCTACGCCTATGCGAAGACCTGGGACCGCCCCACGGATGAGCGTTGGACCGAAGGCTTCACCGCGGCAACTGTGCCGGATCGTCGCTGGAGCCGTGTGGACGTGAAGACGATCGGCCTGCTGCCCAACGCGATGGCTTTCCAGGAAGCGATCGACCAGGGTGCTGATGATGCGATCCTCGTGCGCGATGGAGTGGCTATCGAGGGTGCCCACATGAACGTGTGGGCGGTCATCGATGGCGTGGCGGTCACCCACCCTAAGACCAACCACATCCTACCCGGCATCACACGAGCCGTGGTCCTTGAGCTCGCTGCCAAGCATGGGATCGCGCATGAGGAACGCCCGATTCAGCTCGAAGAACTGCGTCGAGCGTCCGAGGTCTTCTACACTGGTACGACCGGCGAAGTGAAACCGTGTGTCCAAGTGGACGGACGGCCGGTGGGCGACGGCACCGTTGGTCCGGTGGCTCGACACCTGTCGGACCTGTTCCGGGCCTATGTCGAGGAGACTAAGGGTGCGTCGGTCGGGACCGAGTAGCGAGGCCGAGCGGATGTCCCGCCTGAGGCGCCTCGCTGTGCTCGCGGTGGCGTTGGTTGCCTGCATTCGACCCGCGATCCAAGCGACGGCCGTGGGTCCGATCGAGGTACTCAAGGCGGACTAGCCTTGAGGCCCCCGGGCCATTGGCGTCAGTCTTCCCTGCGGGGCGGTTCTCCCTCGAACCTGAACCGGACCCGTCGGCCCTCGGGGTCTTCTGCGACGATGAAGTAAGCCGGAGCCCCGGTATTCAGGCCGCCATCCTCGTCGAGTGCTTCACGAGTTGGAATCAGGAACAGGCCTGAGACGTCTAAAGTGTCCTGAGCCTCTGTGAGGCCCATGTCACCAATGTCTGAGATCACACCTGCCTCGAACATGAGCGGCCGGTCGTAGTTGAGCAGAATGTCTGCGGCGAGAGGCGGTACTCCGGGTACCGCGATCGTGCCCCCGACGATGAGTAGATCGGGCACTCGGCGACCGTTGTACGCGAGCGCTTCGTAGTCGTCTGGGCTGTAGTCGGCGTAGCGGCCGGTAGCGATGGCATCGAGCGCACTCAGGATGCCCACGAAGTTCGTCTTTCGGAGATGCTGCTTCTGGGGATCGTCCGTGTACCCGCCCGACTCGATCAACACTGTGCTCGCGCCCCATTGGCCCATGAGATCGCCGAAGGCACGCGGATTGAACGTGTCGTCGTACTTCGCGATTTGACCGCCGACCAGCGGGTCCATCGCCTCGATGATCAACGAGGCGACCTGCATCGCACGGCGTCGTTTCGCGTCGACGTCGCGGGCCTCGTTGAACGCGGGGGCGAGCAGCGCGATAGCGACTCCTCGGTTCGTTGTGCCCACACGGACCGCAGCCCCTTGGTCGTGCAGATTGAATCCGAAGTCGGGTTGGAGGGCGTCGTTTACCGCCTTGAGCGTGCGTCCCTCCGGTGTCTGGAGTTGGCGAGCGTCGCGGTTCACATCGATCCCCTGCGCGTTCCTTCGCTGGAAACGCTCCGCGCCATCCGGGTTGAGCATGGGGACCATGTGGATCGTCGCACCTTGGGCGATGCGTCGGACCAATGGGTGATCACCCCGCTCATGGAAGAACCGTACGATGTCAGCGAGTGACATGGACGCGGTGCTTTCGTTGCCGTGCATCTGTGACCACAACAACACCGTCGTCGGGCCCGAGCCGAACGTCAGATGGCGGATCTCCCGGCCCTCGGAGCTCTCTCCTGCGACCCGCGACGACACGTTGCCCCCGAGGTATGGGGCCACCGCGTCCCAATATACCTCATGGTTGAACCGTCGATTCTCGAGTCCCGCGGCCTTTGTTCCGGGGTACAGATCGATCAACTCGGCGGCGGCGGTGGTGCCGGCAGTCGCGGCATGTGGCTCAGGGCTGGTACTTGCCGCGGGCGCCGTCGATGCAGGTGCGGCACCGGTGCTCCCGCCGCAGGCAGCGAGGAGAAGAGCTCCGAACAGCGCGAGGGTCTTCATCAATTGTAGATCAGGTAGGGGGCACGCAATACTTCGAATGCGGACGTCTGAGCGTCCCACGTGGAGACCAACGCGGTGAAGCTCTCTTCAGCGTCCAGCCCAATCCGCAACTGATCTGTTCCAGCAAGCCGGTCGAAGTGTCCCACACTCCACGACCAATCGTCGCCGGACATCGCTCGTGCCTCGATCAGCATGGCGACCGCAGCTTTCGAGGCATCGTAGTTCGTTGCGGACGGGACCAAGCGGACTCCCGACACTTCCTGGCCTTCGAACTTCCCGTCGCCGGCGTTGGAGGGCGTAAATGTGACTGCCTCGAAGCTGACCCCTTCCAGGTTATACCCGTTCAGGGCCTCGGCGAGGGCGGGGCCGTCTAGCCACGGTGCGCCGATCCATTGGAAGGCTCGCTCGGTTCCGCGACCGACCGACAGAGGCGTGCCTTCAAAGAGACACGTGCCCGGATAGGCCATCGCACTTTCTTGGGTCGGAATGTTCGGGGACGGGGCCACCCAAGGCAGTCCAGTCTCTTCGAAGGTCATGGAGCGCCGCCAGCCCTCCATGGGCACGACCGTGAGATCCACGTCGATGCCGAATTCGCCGACGAACATGCGAGCGAGTTCACCCGCGGTCATGCCGTGTCTCATTGGGACGGGGTACAGCCCGACGAACGTCGAGTATTTCGGATCGAGCACATTACCCTGCACCGCGTCGCCTCGGATGGGGTTCGGTCGGTCGAGAACCACAAAAGGGACACCGTTCTCACCAGCCGCTTCCATCGCGTAGGCCATGGTGGAGACGTAGGTGTAGTATCGAGCGCCGATGTCCTGCATGTCGAAGACCAGAACGTCCACACCTTCCAGCATCTCAGGCGTGGGACGGCGTGTCTGCCCATAGAGTGAGTGGATCGTGAGTCCGGTCTTGTCGTCGATCCCGCTTTCGATGTGAGCTCCCGCTCGTTCCTCACCGCGGATGCCGTGCTCCGGACCGTAGAGGGCCACGAGATCCATATCTGGTGACTCGTGGAGTGCGTCGATCATGCTTCCGAACTCCCGCGGGGCTCCAGCTTCCTGCTCGGAGTCTCGAAAATAGACGCCCGTATGATTCGTGATCAGCCCGACCCGTTTCCCCCGGACGAGATGCAACGAATCGCTGATCAGGACCTCGATGCCGGAGCGAACACCGAAGGCAGCTTCCTGTCCTGTGCTTTCTGCCGCGTCTCCCCCCGGAACGCCGCACGCTCCTAGGGTAAGACACAGCAGAAAAGTGAAGCAGGATTGTGACGTTTTCGGGTAGCCGGTACCTTCTCGACCGTCCCAGACTCGGCGCTGCGCGCGCCCACGATTTGTTCTTTTCATATGGCAAGCTTCGGGGTCGCGTCCGATGGCGTCAACGCAAGCGAATTCCACCAACTCGAGTCGCCTCTACGCGATGCCGTCAATTCAAGCCCGTCCAGATCGACTCACTCCTAGGTCACATAAGGCGTGGCTCTTGGCCCTGGGCCTCGTCTCCTGTGGATCACCCGCCCCACTGGCGACGCCAGAACCGGCCGCGAGCCCGCCCATTCAGGCTGAATCGCCAGCGGTTCAGGACTCCTCAGAGCTCGAACAAAGGCCCTCTGGCCCACCTGTGGAGCCGATGATCCATCCGGAGCCTCCAACTCGGAATCTGGATACCGGAGCCGCATGGGTGGAGCGCACGCTGCGGGAGATGACCGTCCGAGAGAAGGCAGGGCAGCTTATCATGCCTTGGGTGCTCGGAGATTTCGCGCCGGAAGGTTCGGCCAGTCACGATCGTGTCCTCGAGTACATCGAAGAGGAGGGAATCGGGGGTGTGATCATGTCCGTCGGCTCGCCCACCGAGGTGGCCGCGAAGCTGAACGATTTCCAGGTGCACTCGAAATACCCACTCCTCGTAGGGGCCGACCTCGAGACGGGTGCGGGCTTCCGCATGCGAGGGGCCGTGCAGATGCCCGGGACGATCGAACTTGGCGGAGCCACTGACTTTCCTTCCCTCATGGCGATGGGCGCCGCAGGAGATGCGGAGCTTGCCTACACGATGGGGCGTGTGACCGCGGTGGAAGCAAGGGCGGTGGGCATCCACGTGCCGTTCGCTCCGGTTCTGGACGTCAACAACAATCCAGACAACCCTGTGATCAACGTCCGCTCGTTTGGGGAGGATCCAGTACAGGTCGCCCGACTGGGTGCAGCGTTCGTGCGGGGAGTGCAGGAGAACGGAGGCATCGCTACAGGAAAGCACTTTCCCGGACACGGCGACACAGATGTGGATTCCCACATGGCCCTCCCCCTGATCACGCACGACCGCGCTCGGATGGATTCCGTCGAGTTACTCCCGTTCCAGGCTGCGATCGATGCGGGTATGGGTGCGGTGATGACCGCTCACATCTCCGTGCCCTCGCTCAACAATGGACTCAGGGATCCGTCGACGTTGTCTGCCGCGATCCTCACCGATTTGTTGCGGGAAGACATGCACTTCGACGGTCTCCTCTTCACCGATGCCATGGACATGAGCGCCATCGCGCGCCAGCACAGTGCCGAAGAAGCGGCAGTGCGAGCCGTTGAGGCCGGGGCCGACGTCATCCTCATGCCGCCCTCACCAAAGCGTGCGGTGGACGGGATCGTTGCGGCTGTCGAGTCTGGTCGGATTACGGAGTCCCGACTCGACGACTCCGTACGACGACTGCTTGAGACCAAGGCGGGCATGGGGCTCCATGAGGAGCGCACGGTACCCATTGAGGGCGTCTTCAAAAGGGTCGGGATACCGGAGCATCTCGAAGCAGCCGGAAGAGTCGCCGAGGCTTCCATCACCGTGCTCAAAAACGGCGGGAATCTGCTTCCGCTCCGCGGAACCCGAACTGCGCGGGTGATGTCCGTTTCGTACCGACGGGAGTCAGACGTGCTGGCGGGCCGCTACTTCAACCGACGGTTGCGTTCGACCTATCCTCGGCTGACCAACGCGAGCATCACCCGAGACTCCAACGTCGGGGTCTACGAAGGCCTCATGCGCCAGGCTCACCAGCAGGCCCTCGTGATCGTGAGCACTTATGTGACCGCGGTATCGTATCAGGGTTCGATGGCACTCCCAGAAGAATTGGTCGGGTTCATCGAAGATTTGGACGAAGCGGGCATTCCGCACGTCGTCGTGTCATTCGGCAATCCATACCTGGTCACCAGCTTCCCCGATGTCCGAGCCTATATGCTTGCCTGGAGTGGATCGGAGGCCAGTCAAAGTGCGGCCGCCCGTGCCATTTTCGGTGAGTTCGACGTGACCGGTCGTATTCCGACCCGTATACCACCGCTCTTCGAGATCGGGGACGGTTTGACGATTCCGAGCAAGGGAAACACAAGTGGTAGCAACTAATCCGGTGCGCGCCCTCGCGCTCACAGCCCTTCTGTTTGTCGCCGGGTGCTCCGGTCAGACCGGTACAGTCGTGTCGATGCCGTTTGGTCGCATCAATGACCTAGATGACGATGCCCAGGAGTGGGTCGACGAGACCCTCGCGAGCCTCTCCTTGGAGGAACTCGTCGGGCAGCTCGTGATCGAGTGGATCCCCGGTGGCTACGTGTCGCCGAGCAGCCCGGACTTCGAGCCGCTCGAGACATGGGTGGTCACAGACAAGATCGGCGGCGTGTCGCCTTCCATCGGGACGCCGCACGCCTACGTCGCGAAGCTCAACGCCCTCCAGGAGCGGGCCGAGATCCCTCTCCTGATCACGGCGGACTTTGAGAACGGTGGGCCGGGCATGCGCATCAACGGTTCGTATGCCCTCCCATCGATGCTGCCGCAGGGCGGGGGGACATCGTTTCCGCCGACCATGGCGTTCGGAGCGATCAACGACGAGCGCTTTGCTTTCGAATACGGCCGCATCACAGCCATCGAAGCTCGGGCAACGGGCGTTCATCTGCTGTTCTCGCCCGTTCTGGACGTGAACAACAACCCGGACAACCCGGTCATCGCGAGTCGCTCGTACGGAGCCGACCCCCAGCTCGTGGCGCGAATGGGCGTTGCGTTCATCCGAGGGGCGAAGGAAGGAGGAGCCTTCACAACCGGGAAACACTTCCCGGGTCACGGCGACACCTCGGTCGACTCACACATCGGGCTGCCGATCATCCCCGCGGACCGGGCACGCCTAGATTCGGTCGAGCTCGTCCCGTTCGATCGTGCGATCCAAGCGGGTGTCGACGCGATCATGACGGCACACGTTGCGCTGCCGGAGATCCTCGGGGTCGACGGTCCTCCCGCCACGCTCTCGCCTGACATCATGACAGGATTGTTGCGGGCGGATTTGGCGTTCGATGGCGTCTTGTTCACGGACGCCATGACCATGGGTGCGATCACGGATGCGTATGGCATCGGTGAGGCATCGGTCCGCGCTGTTGAGGCCGGCTCGGATGTCATTCTGTCGCCCAAGGATGTGTCAGCCGCGATCAACGCCGTGGTGGCCGCGGTCAATGTGGGGCGTATCAACCGCCGTCGACTCGAGAACTCGGCACGCCGGCTTCTCGAGATGAAGGCCAAGCTCGGGCTGCATCGGAATCGCTTCGTGTCGTTGGACGCCGTAGACGATGTCGTGGGCTCGGGTGCACATCTCGCGTTCGCTGACACCGCTGCTGCGCGCTCCATGACGTTAGTACAGGATGACGCCGGCCTCGTGCCGATGCGAGCTGAAGACCCCGTCCGTACGGTCCATGTGCGGTACGCTCCGTCGACCTGGCTGTGGGCCAACCGCGCATTTTCGGCTGGGTTGCTCTCGCGGGTTCCGAGCGCTCGTGAGGTCCGCATCGACGAGCGCAGCGATGATGCCGCTTACGAAGCCGCCGCGGCCGCTGTCGACGGCGCGGACCGGGTGATCGTCAGCGTTTACCTCCACACACGAGCCGGCTCGGGAGCGGATGCGCTCCCAGAGCGCTTCAGCGGATTGGTGAACTCCAGCGCGCGGCAGCGACCCACCGTGCTGTTGTCGTTCGCCAGCCCTTACCTGGTGCGGGCGCTTCCCGATGTGTCGAGCTACATGGTCGCCTGGGGCGACCGGGAAGTGTCACAACGTGCCGCGGTCGCAGCGCTCTTTGGCGAAGAAGCGATCACGGGCCGTCTGCCGATCCAGATCCCTCCGCTCTTCGATCTCGGACACGGGTTGGATCGAGCCAAGGTTACGACCCGGATTGTGACTCGGGTGGTTGATGACCCGCTCGTTGCCGCGGGAATCGTCGCACGCACGGGTGAGGGTGCGGTCTCGGGCCAAGATCAGACGGTAGCCGATCCGACTTCTGTTGGGATGTCTGCCGAAGGACTCGCGAGAGTCGACTCCATCATCAGGGCAGGACTCGACGACTCCGCTTTCTCTGGCGCGACTGTGGCGATCGGCCGGCACGGACGACTCGTGAAGCTCGACGCATACGGCGAACTCGCTTACGGGAGCGGCCGACCCGCCACCACGACCTCGATCTGGGACATGGCGTCTGTTTCGAAGGTCGTGGGGACCACTACCGCAGCCATGATGCTCGTCGGTGACGGCGCGCTCGATCTCGATGCGCCGGTGGTTCAGTATCTGCCATGGTGGTCCAGAGGGGACGAGCGAAAGAATCGGATCACCGTTCGGCAACTGCTGATTCACCGGACGGGCCTGCCACCTTTTCGTCGATGGTTCTTCGACCACGAAGGGCTTGAGGCCTACAAGAATGCAGCCGCAGACGAGCCGCTCGACATGGACCCGGGTCTCGAGACCATCTACTCGGACATCGGCATCATGACGCTGGCGTGGGTGATCGAAGAGGTATCGGGCCAGACGCTCGATGCCCTCCTCCAAGAGCGACTGTGGGATCCGCTCGGGATGGCAGAGACCCGATATCGACCCGACGCTTCGTTGAAGCCGCGCATTGCCGCGACCGAGGTAGACACGCTCTGGCGTGACGAACTCGTGTGGGGCCGAGTACACGACGAGAATGCGGATGCCATGGGTGGTGTGGCTGGCCATGCCGGGCTGTTTAGCACCGCCGTGGACCTGTCCGTCTTCGCCCAGATGATGCTCAACGGGGGAGCGTCACCAGCCTGTGTCCCCGGTGACGAAGCCGGAGTGCCGTGCCCGCTCGGCAGAGGGGCCGCTCAGCAGATGGTCGACCCCGGCGTTCTTTCCATGTTCACGACCCGTTTCGACGACACGTCGACCCGAGGCTTGGGCTGGGACACTCCCGGAGAGCGATCGTCCGGCGGTGACTACGTGACCTGGAGTGCCTTTGGTCACACCGGGTATACCGGAACGTCCATCTGGATGGATCCGGAACTGGACGTGTGGGTGATCTTGCTCACCAACCGGGTCCACCCGAGCAGGGAGAATTCGAAACATGTACCGCTGAGGCGCGCTGTCGCGGACGCGGCTCTGCTCTCCATCACCGACCAGCCTGTGAGAAAGCGTACTCCGTGACGTTTCTCGACTGGACCATAATCGCCCTCTGCTTCGTGTTCGCCGGTGCCATCGGGATCGCGATGTCGCGGCGGGCTGGGTCACCGTGATGTTCCTCACCGCACCGGAGGATGACGCGGTCCTAGGGGCTTTCTGTCTCTGGGTCCTGAAGGACGCGGCTGGCGTCCGGTAGCTGAGACGTTGGGACTTGCCGGCGAACCGATCGGTGGCGGTCCGCTGAGTTGGCCCAATTGGATCGCTGGGGTCGTCTCGGTATACTCGTCATTGTTTGGAGTCGGCCAGATCATCTTCGGAGCGACCCTGGCGGGTATCGGGTTGCTCCTTCTGGCCGCGGTTTGTTTTTGGTCGATCGGAAGGACTCTGCGACCCTCGCGAAGTTTGATGGGCCCTGTGCCGGGAGTGGCATCATGATTGGAGCGGGACATACGAGACGAGAACGTGTCCCCGTCCGCGTGCTTCCGGATCACGATGCGATTGCCCGGGACGTCGCGGGTCGAATCGCTGATCTGATTCGAACGCGGGCCAGTGAAGACCGGAACGCGGTCCTTGGCCTGGCCACGGGATCGACACCCCTGGGTGTTTACCGGGAACTCATCCGTATGCACCGAGACGAGGGGTTGGACTTTGCCAACGTCGTGACCTTCAATCTCGATGAATACTATCCGATGACGGTGGAGAGCATCCACAGTTATCACCGGTTCATGCACGAAAATCTGTTCGACCATGTGAACATCCCAACGGAGCAGATTCACGTCCCGCGAGGCGATGTGCCGCGGGCCGAGGTAGAAACGCACTGCGCCGACTTCGAGCAGCGGATCCGTGACGCTGGAGGCATCGACTTTCAGCTTTTGGGAATCGGACGTAGTGGTCACATCGGGTTCAATGAGCCGGGATCTGGAAGGGCTTCGCGAACGAGACTTCTTTATTTGGACACCGTCACGCGCTCGGACGCGGCGGGCGATTTCTTTGGCGAGGAGAATGTCCCGCCGGAAGCCATCACGATGGGCGTGGCGACGATTCTGGACGCGCGAGAAGTGGCGCTTTTGGCCACGGGCGAACACAAAGCCGAGGTCGTGCGAAGGTCAGTCGAGGGGAAAATCCACGCAGATGTGGCCGCCACCTACCTACAGAACCACGAGGCTGCCACGGTCTACTTGGATCCCGCAGCTGCCGCGAACCTCACGCGTCTGAGTACACCTTGGAAGGTCGGGGAAGTTGACTGGACATCGGCCTCCGAAGCCGACGCCGTTCTTTGGCTCAGTCAACGCACTGAGAAGCCCATCCTGCACTTGTCGACGAATGACTATCGGGAGCATCACCTGAGCTCGCTCGTATCACGGTACGGCTCCGCGGGGCCGCTGAACGGCCAGGTCTTCAACAGCCTGATCTCGAAGATTCGAGGGAAGAGCAAGTTGCCGAAGAAGGAGGAGGTCATCGTCTTCTCGCCCCATCCAGATGATGACGTCATCTCAATGGGAGGCATGCTCCGGAAGCTTGCGGAGAACGAGAACCGAGTCACCGTGGCCTATCAGACGTCCGGCAACATCGCGGTGTTCGACCACGAGGTCCGACGCTACCTCGATTTCTCAAAAAGGGCGTCCGAAGCGGTAGGTCTCGGTGAACCCGGTGTTGTGAACGAGCTGTCCGGCCGCATTCACCAGAATCTCTCTGGGAAAGATCCAGGAGATATCGACATCGATGACGTTCAGGCGCTCAAGCGGATCATCCGAGAAACCGAAGCGATCGCAGGTCTGGAAGCATCCGGGCTGTCGGCCTCGAGTGGGCGGTTCCTGAATCTCCCATTCTATCAGACGGGAAAGGTGAAGAAGGACCCCATCTCTTCGGCGGACGTGGACATCGTCCTCGAACTTCTGGAGGAGAAGCGTCCCTCCATCATCTTCGCCGCCGGAGACTTATCCGATCCCCACGGGACCCATCGTATGTGCCTTGAAGCGGTTGAGGCGGCGCTCTCCCTGTTCGAAGGCGATCCGCCCGAACTCTGGCTCTATCGTGGGGCGTGGCAGGAATGGAACGTCAATGAGGCCACGGTGCTGGTCCCGCTCTCGGAAGAAGAACTCAGAAAGAAAATCCAGGCGATCTTCAAGCACGAATCGCAGAAGGATTCAGCTCCGTTCCCGGGGCCTGATCCGAGAGAGTTTTGGCAACGGGTCGTGGATCGTAACCGCGGAACAGCAGAGCTCCTGAGGGCCCTTGGACTTCCCGCGTACTATGCCATGGAGGCCTACGTTGCCCTGCGCGACAGCGTCCCCACAGAGACCCCGCACGTTGCCACGGCTTTACTAGGCGAGGGTGTGTCATGACAGGCTTCACCACGCTCGATTTTCTGGTCTTGGTCGTCTACCTGCTCGCCACCACCGCTTGGGGTGCATGGCTCGGGCGCGGCCAATCCGACGCGACCGACTACTTCCTGGGGAGCCGCTCGCTCCCATGGGTCGCGGTCATGCTTTCGGTGGTCGCTACGGAAACGAGCACGCTGACGTTCTTGAGCGTGCCGGGCGTCTCGTACGCCGGGAGTCTCGTTTTTCTGCAGCTGACTCTCGGGTACTTGGCGGGTCGTGTCGCGGTATCCGCGCTCTTTCTGCCCGCCTATTACCGGGGAGAGCTCTCGACGGCTTACGCTCTATTAGAGGATCGATTCGGCCTTGGGGCACGTCGCTTCACTTCCGCCATTTTTATGGTCACGCGGCTGCTGGCCGATTCGGTGCGGTTGTTCGCCACGGCCATTCCGCTGGCACTGATCACAGGCTGGCCGTATCCGGTGTCGATCGCTGTCATCGGGGTGTTGACGGTGATCTACACGTACTTCGGGGGCATCAAGGCGGTGGTCTGGGTCGATGCCGTACAGATGGGGTTGTACCTGCTTGGTGCCCTAGTCGCGCTGGTCGCCATCCAGGTGCTCGTGCCCGGCGGATGGGGTAGTGCATTGGCCGATGCCGATCTCGCCGGCAAGCTCCAGGTGGTCGACTTCTCTTGGAACCTCACAACCGCTTACACGATCTGGGCGGGTGTTCTGGGAGGCGCGGTGTTCACGATGGCCTCGCACGGAACCGATCAGCTCATTGTCCAGCGTCTGCTCACTTGCGGGGATCAGCGATCGGCCCAGAAGGCACTCATCGGTAGCGGCGTGGTGGTGATCTTCCAGTTCCTACTTTTCCTGATGGTGGGGATCGGCCTATGGGCTTTCTACGAGGGGGCCGCGTTCGATTCCACGGACGAGATCTTCGCGACGTTCATCGTCCAGCAGCTTCCGCCGGGACTCACGGGACTCCTGATTGCCGGGGTTTTTGCGGCGGCCATGTCGTCGCTGTCGTCGTCCATCAATTCTCTCGCGTCTGCGACCGCCTACGACTACTGGGCCCCACTGGCCGGAGCGCGCGACGACGAGGTCCGGATTCTCAAGGCTGGAAAGATTTTCACGCTGGTGTGGGCTGCGCTTCTGATTGGAGGCGCGACGCTGTTTATCCCGCTGTCCAAGGGCACGTCAGCCGTCGAAGTGGCTCTCGGAGTCGCGGCCCTCGTCTACGGTGGCCTGTTGGGAGTCTTCGCCTTGGGTGTCCTCACCAAGAAGCCAGGGCAGACGGCCGCGATCATCGGGGTCGTGGTGGGAATCGGGTCTGTGACGCTTCTTCGAGGCGTGATGGCGTGGCCGTGGTACGTACCCACCGGTGCCACGATCACCCTGATCGTCGGGTGGCTCGCGGGCTTCGCGTTTCCTAAACGGTCTGTGTGATGCGGATCGTAGTGGGCGTGGATGGCGGGGGCACGAGCACGCGTGCTGTGGTTCTCGACGAGACGGGCCATGAGATGGCTCGAGCAGAGGGTCCTGGCGCAGTTGCGATCCTGGACGATCCGGGAGCGGTGACCGCTGCAGTGGTATCTGTAGTCACCCGGGCCCTCGAGGATGCGGATGTCACCCTTCCGGTCGCCCTGCTCTGGGCTGGACTCTCCGGTGCGGGTCGGGAGGACGTCCAAGCTGCTGTGCGAGGGTCGCTGATGGAGGCCGATCTTGCCGAGCGAGTGCTTGTCGGCACGGATGTGGAAGCGGCCTTCTCGGACGCCTTCCCGTTAGCTGAGCCAGGCATCCTGCTGATTGCGGGGACCGGCTCCATCGTGTGGGCGAGAAGCCCCCGCGGCGCCATGATCAGTGTCGGCGGGTGGGGGCAACACATGGGCGACGAAGGCAGCGGATATTGGGTCGGTCGTGAGGCTCTGCGGAGCGTGGCCGCCGCCGCGGATGGGCGCGGGCCCGAAACGGAGCTGACCGGGAAGGCTCTCGTTCATTCCGGTGGGCAAGAACCCGGCGACCTGATCGCGTGGGCGGCGGCAGCTTCGAAGTCAGACATTGCCGCACTCGCTCCCATTGTTGCCCAAGTGGCTGATGCGGGGGATGGGGTAGCCGAGCGAATTCTCTCGGAGGCCGTTGAAGAGCTGGTCGCCCACATCACAGCGGTCGTCGAACGATCAGGCCCGTCGCAGAGTCGACCGACGCTTTGCTTCTGGGGTGGGCTCGTGTGGAAAGGAGGACCGCTCAACACACGCTTGAGGGATGCCGTCCAAGGATTGGGTCTAGATATGTCGGACCGCGACCTCGATCCGCCGGCGGGAGCGGCTCGCATGGCGCTCTCCGAACTCGGGGGCACGCCTTAGAGGCTCGGCTTCTTGGGTGTTGCCTGTTCGGCAGACCCGTACCAAGTGATGTGCCGATCCGGCAGGTCGCGAGCGATGTAACCTGTTGAGGCAGTTCACTTTGGCAGGTTATTGGTGGCCTTGGATTGGCACGGCCGTTGCACTTGGCTCTGCGGGAAGTCAATCCATCTCGGACGTCGGTTAGGCCGGCGTCCATGCCCCAAAGGAGCCCATCGTGGCCATCACCGAATACACCCTCCGAAACGCTCGTCCCACGGCCCGGCGTAACCTCGAAGACGCATCGAATCGTTTGTCGCGGTTCTTTGAGGAAGCACCCAGGGACCGGACAGGCTTCGTCCCACCCGTCAGCATCGCGGAGCGTAAGAACGATCTGTCCCTCACCATCGAGCTTCCCGGTGTAAACGAGTCTGACCTGTCCATCGATCTCGAAAACAACGTCCTCACGATTACTGGAGAAAAGGTCGAGATCCGAACCGAGGGCGAGGAGGAAGTCCGCCACCAGGTGCTCGAGCGCCGGTACGGTGCCTTCAAGCGCCGCTTCCAGCTTCCGCGGTCCGTTCAGACCGAAGGGATTGGCGCGCACTTCGAGAACGGTCTCCTCACCGTGACGCTCCCGAAGTCCGAGGAGGCCCAGGGCCGGAAGATCGAGATCGCGAAGAACTAGTTCGCATGGCCCGGTGGAACGAAAGCGGGGTCCGGGCATCAGCCCGGACCCCGCCGCTTTTGTTCTAGATGTTGCCGCTAACCATTCGGATCCAGGATCGCGTCGATGCGTTGGATTGCATCGTGGAAGTGCAGGAGTGTCGCACGGTGTGACATCCCATCCGCACCCGTGGCGAGTTCACCCCGCAGCGCACCCAATTGTCCCCGAACGAACGGCGCGATGTCGGTCTGAAGGGCGTCCTCGTCTTCCATCAGAACCCCCATGCGGTCCAGATAAGCGCGTTGGAGATTCCGTCGGTAGGCGTCGGTCTCCCCTCCATTCTGAGCCTCGGACCATACACCCCCACGTAGGTCGTCGAGCATCGCTCCGAGCCCATAAGCGTCGTTTCCATTAAAGGCTTCCTGCTCAATGAGCCTCTTCATACGAGCCACGTTCAGCACCTGGTTCAGCGCAGACGATTGGCGCGCTCGTACCAAGTCCGTGGCGCCACTGCCTTGGAAACGGTCCAAGATATCGGTGTCCAGCAGCCAGCCGGGGGTCGCGAAGACCTGACGGTTCATGTACTCCATGGCCCGAGACTGCATGTCCCGCGAGACCATTTCGTACGGTACGCCGTCCTGACCCTGCCGTTTGCGGGTGCGAACGACGCCACCAAGGTTGTTCACGACGTGACCCGTATACCGGGTCCACTGGCTGACCACGTTGTTGTACAGCTCCTGCAGCTGCGTGTAGTCCTCTCCGTCTTCACGGGTCCAGTCGCGTAGGTTGTCCGTGATGCGCTTGAGGTTCTCAACGCCATAGTCGGACGCACGCATCGCGTCGTCGCCAATCGCTTCCGAGAGTGCTGACGGATCACTCCCCGTAGAGCTGGAAAAGAGGTACGTGCGGTCTTCTTGCATGTCCGCGACGAAGTTCCGGAGAATGGCCTTCTCGCTGTTCCGGTCTTCACCAGCGTGCGGTCGGTAGCCCCACTCGATCGCGAATTTGTCATACGGCCCGACCAGTGGCATGAAGCAGGTGTCGTCTCCGGGCTGCGCGACGTAGTTGAAGCGAGCGTAGTCCATGATCGATGGCGCGACGCCCATTTCACAAACGAAGCGTGTCCGGAGCTGTTCGACCGGGTAAGCGGACGACGCCTGCATGTTGTGCTGGAGCCCGATCGTGTGTCCTACCTCGTGGGCTGAGACGAAGCGGATCAGTTCACCCATGACTTCGTCCGAGAACGTCACGCCACGGGCTTCCTCGTTCGCCGCCGCGGTCTGAATGAAGTACCAGTTGCGCACCAGGTTCATGACGTTGTGGTACCACTGGATATCGCTCTCCAGGATCTCACCCGATCGCGGATCGTGTACGTGTGGGCCCGAAGCGTTCTGGACGTCGGAGGCCAGGTAACGGATGACCGAGTAGCGAGCGTCCTCTGGGTCCCAATTCGGATCGTCCGGTGCATCCACCGCGACGATCGCATTGCTGAAGCCCGCTGCCTCGAAGGCAACCTGCCAGTCCTCGACGCCCTGCTTGAGGTAAGGCACCCATTTGGGCGGCGTCGCCGGGTCGATGTGGTACACGATGGGCTGGACCGGATCGACCAACTCGCCCCGCGCGAACGCGGCCGGGTCGCTCGGCTCCAGGCGCCAACGCGTTACGTAACACGTCTCGACCGCTCGCTGAGTGTCGAGCCCGTAATCTGTCTGACGCGTGCTGAAGTAGCCGACGCGTTCGTCGCACATGCGCGGCTCCATCGGATTCTCAGGGAGGAGGAGCATCGAATGATGCATCTCCATTGAGAGCGTGTTGCTGGCAGAGTTCGAAGGCGACTCCGTTGCATCGTACGTGAGCACGCGTCTCACTTCGACGTTCCTAGGGAACGCCGAGGCGCGCATCACGTAGGTCCGGTCGGCGTCGACACGGCGCACACTGTATGCCGTCCGCCTGGATTTTTGGAGACCCAGGAGCGCGATGTCCTCTGTAAACAGATCCGTCACGTCGACCACGACCGCCATCGAGTCATCAGGCATCGTCTCGACGTCGAACGCCATGATGATCGGCTCGAAGTTCGAGTTTCTTACCGCACCCGCGATCGCCGTCGTGTCGTCTGCAAAGTTCTGGTAGCTCACCAGACGCAGGAGGACGCGATCGCCTTCGTGTTCCCAGCGGACTGTGGAGGTGTTGGCCTTCGATCCGCCGTATCCCGCACCAGAGGGGGTACGCGCGATCCGGGTGAGGAGCACCATCTCACGGCCCATCATGTCGAGGGGGATCTCGTAGAAGAGATCGGTGCCAATCATGTGTGTGTCGAAGAGGCCTTGGCTGGATACGGCTTCGTCGGTGATGACGTCGCTGTATGACTTTGCTTCGCCCTCGCCCTCCTCATCCGTTTGTTCTTCTTCCTGCCACGCGAATGGGGACGCGGAGAGATGTGCGGGGACGAAGGCCGAGGTGGCCAAAGCGAGTAGGAGCGTCAGTAAGGTGTCTGAGCGTTTCATGTTCGTTCTCCGAAGTTCGGGTGCAAACGAAGAGGGCGGCCGACAAAGTATCCGGCCGCCCTCCATCCTACCAGCGCGTTCTGTGCGCTTCCGGGATCTCCGTCAGTCGGCCCGGAGCGTGTTGGCAGGGTCCAAGCGGGTTGCTCGCCGAGCTAGGAGAATGTTGGCGAGCTCCCCGACCGCTGCCAAAACCAAGGGCACTCCGATGAATGTCACGGGATCGGTGGGGCTGATCTCGAACACCAGGGTTCCAAGGAGCCGACTGCGGCCGAACGCAGGCACCAGCCCGCACGATCATTAGGGTGAGCGCCATGAACACTTGTGTCGTGACCAAGAAGCCCCGGGCTCGCTTGCCGGACCGACCTCTGTCTGCCGAGCGCCCATCTCGGAGTGCGGCTTGTGGCCCTGCCTAAGACGCACGCAGGGCCGGGAACAGGCCGAAGACGAGCGGGGCGGTGAGTGAGACGAGTAATGTGAACGCCAGTACCCGCCCGTTTAGTTCAGCCATGTTTAAGATCTCCTCGGTGCCCGCGGAGATCCAAACCATCGCCCCGTTCAATTCGAACGCGAACGCGATGCCGAGCCCGGCTGCTGCGAGCGAGATCAACAAGCTCTCGGTGAGGAGATGGCGAATCAGTCGCTGAAGACCCGCCGCCGGAGGATCGAGGCGGGTTTCAGCCGTCGAGAATCGCTTGCAATTCCTGGAGTAGATGTGCGGAGTTCGCGCCTGATACAGGTCCCGTAGCGATGTCCAACGGGCTCCCGTCGGGACGGGCGAGCACCCCGCCGGCCTCTTGGACGAGCACGAGCCCGGCCGCGAAATCCCACGGCATGAGGATCTTCTCCCAGAACGCGTCGAGTGACCCCTGTGCGAGGTAGCAGAGGTCCAGCGCTGCGGCTCCAGCCCGCCTTACGCCCGAAGCAGCAGGGAGCACCCGACCGAGCTCATCCAGGTATTCAGGAAGGACCTCGAGGATCTTGAACGGAAATCCGGTCCCGACCATGGCAGAACTCAGTGGACGTTCTGACGAGACCGAGATTCTCCGTCCGCCTTTGTAGGCGCCTTGGCCCTTCGCGGCCCACCACCGTTCCCCGCTGGATCCACTCGCAACCGCTCCCGCGACAGGGTCGCCGTCCACGGCTACAGCCACGGACGCACAGTAGTGTGGGTGGGCGTGGAGGAAGTTGGCTGTTCCGTCCAAAGGATCCACGATCCACAGCGGACGCCCATCCCAACCCGCGAGCTGTTCCTCGACCGACTCGTCACTTTCTTCGGCGAGGATCAAATGATCCGGGTGATTCCTCTGAATCACAGCGAGTGCTGCTTCTTGAGCGTCGATGTCGGTCTGGGAGACGTAGTCGGCCCTGGCCTTGATCGTGGCGCCAGCCAAGAGGACCCGACCCGCATCTCTCCTGTGAATCGCTACTGCAGCCTCGGCGGCTTCACGGGCCGTGTTGAGCAGTGAGTTCAGCCGGCCGTCAGCCCCCACGCTTGGTCCACAGTCCGACCATGCAGAACGCAGATGTCGAGTATTCTGCTGGAATACTGGTCGCGCTCGGAAAGAGTTCGATGACTTCGACCTCAATGGTGTTCAACGCCATGAACTCGCTCACGTCATCGCCCGAGCGTACAACCCGTATTCCGTCCAGCCAGATCTCAGGGGCGCACCCTGCGTTGCCCTGCTGCATTCCTCGCCGAAAGCGCATCTGGTAGCGGAAGCCCGTGCCGGTCACTGAGGTACTGGGTAACCCTTGCAGCATCTGAGCGACCGGGCCGTAACCGCGGCGTTTGAAGTCGGTGGCTGTGAGATAGATGCCCCCGAGGCCACGTTCCATACGCTCAAACACTGGCTGCAGCTTTCTGGCTACAGCACGGGAGCGCACGGTGACTTCGATACCGTCCAGGGGAATGGCCTCTTCCTCCACCGGGATCCATGCGTCGTACGAGGTCCCGGGCTGGGTGTCTATGGCCCACTCCCGCGCTGTGTATCCCAGATGGTCTGCCCGGATACGGATCGGACCGGGGCGTACGTCACCCAACACGAAACGCCCGTCGTACCGCGTTAGGACCTGTCGGCCTGTGGCCACGTCTGTGATCTCGGCGTTCTCGACTCCGTCGCCCGTACTCGCAACGACCACTCGCCCCCGAATATGGGCGATTCGCTCGTCGCCGAGAGTCTCGTCAACGTCCGCGATGCCCATCGAAGCCATAGAGATCGTCACGCCGACCTGTGCCAGCTGGATGGGGCCGACTTCGATGATCTCGGGTGCCGCACCGAAGCCGGTCTTTTCCGCGACGACCACATAACGCTCGGGCCCGTTGGCCTGAAACGAGAAGCGCCCCAGGATGTCGGTACGTGTGGTATCGATCGGCTCGAGGGTCCGGCTGAGCAGACGGATCAGAACTCCACCCAGAGGAGCTCCGGAATCTTCGCCAAAAACAAAACCGCGCACGTTCTGCGCGGATGCGGCGGCGGGAGCCAGGGCGAGCACCAGAAGTGCGAAGCTGATGATTCTCAAGATTCGAAGATTCATGGTGGAGCCAATAGGGTGCGACGGCGGTCAGGGTCCCCGATCTGAAAGGCACCCGCTAAGTTAGCGGGCCGGCGGAAGGGAGACATCCTCCGCCCTGCACCAACGTACGCACTCAACCTCTCCTCGTTCCGATCCCATGAACGAAAACACCACGACCGGCCGAAAGAAGCGCGTCTTCAGCGGCATGCAGCCGTCCGGAGAAGCACACCTGGGTAACTATCTAGGGGCGCTTCGCCGTTGGGTGAAGATGCAGGACGAGTACGACTGTCTTTGGTGTATTGTGGACGAGCACGCCATCACAGCGGGCGGAGATCCTGCTGAGATGCCGAAGAACGTCTTCGATCTCGCCGTGTCGTACCTCGCCGTGGGCCTCGATCCCGAAAAGGCCATCATCTTCGTACAGTCGGACGTCCAGGAGCACACGAGCCTCGCTTGGCTGTTCAACGCGGTCACGCCCGTGGGTGACCTCGAACGGATGACTCAGTACAAGGACAAGTCGCAGCATTTTGAGTCGATCCCTGCTGGGATTCTCAACTATCCGATTTTGCAGGCCGCGGACATCCTCTTGTACAAGGGCGAGGGAGTGCCCGTGGGTGAAGACCAACGTCAGCACCTTGAACTCACTCGGGAGATCGCTCGGAAATTCAATGCGGCGTATGGAGAAACGTTCCCGATCACTGAGCCGCTCATCGAGAAAAGTGTTGGGCGGATCATGGGGCTCGACGGCAACGCCAAGATGAGCAAGTCGCTCAACAACACCGTGCCGATGTTGTCTGAGCCGGAAGATGTGTGGGCCCGGGTGCGCACTGCGGTCACGGATCCGCAGCGCGTTCGCAGGGACGACCCTGGGCGGCCTGAGGTGTGCAACGTCTTCAGCCTGCATCAGTTCTTCACGAGTGAAGACGCCCGCACCGACATCGAAACACGGTGCCGAGGAGGTACGATCGGGTGTGTGGACTGCAAGCGTATCCTGGCGGACAACCTCTCGGAGGCCTTTGGCCCGTATCGTGAGAAGGCCTTGTACTACAACGCGAATCCGAGTGAGGTGCGCCAGATCCTGGATGATGGCGCAGAGCGGGCGCGTACGATTGCCCGCGCTACGATCGATGAGGTTAAGTCAAAGATGGGACTGCACTGGCGCGATGCCCTGTAGCGACCAGGGCGCCGCCTTTCGCGAGGCTGCGTCCGGGTAGCTATTATCGGTGAATCGCTGAGACGCTTCGGAGGATCATCCATGCAGGAATTGTTCAAAGCCGCCATTGAGCGCGGCGCGAGCGACATCCATATCAAGACGGGTGACTTCATTCGCGCGCGTATCCACGGTGAACTTCAGCCGCTCACGCAGAAGCGGTTGTCCGTGGAGCAAGTGACGGGTATCGCGCTCAAGTTGATCCCCCACGAAGAGGATCGACAGAACTTTGATAAGATCCTGGACTACGACTGTTCTTGGGGCATTCCAGGCGTGGGCCGGTTTCGTGTGAACATCATGAAGCAACGCGGCTCGCCCATGATCGTCATGCGCTCCATCCCAATCGAGATTCCGTCGACGAGCGACTTAGGCTTGCCGCCGATGGTCGACAAGATCGCGAACCACGAACGAGGCCTGATTCTCGTGACCGGTGTCACGGGATCGGGCAAGAGTTCGACGATGGCGGCCATGATCGACTGGATGAACAAGAACAAGGCGCTTCACATCGTCACGCTCGAGAACCCTATCGAGTTCCTGCACCGCGACAACAAGTCTTCCATTTCGCAGCGGGACATCGGCACCGACACCGAGTCCTTTGTCTCGGGCCTGCGTGCGGTGCTGCGCCAGGACCCCGATGTGATTCTCATTGGTGAGATGCGAGACAAGACCACGATTGAGACTGCCATAAAGGCGGCTGAGACGGGTCACTTGGTGGTGTCGACGCTGCACACAAAGAACGCCACGCAGACGATTTCGCGTATCATCGCGGTCTTTCCGCCGGAAGAGCAGGACCTGATCCGGATTCGACTCTCAGAGTCGCTTCAGGCGGTCCTCAGTCAGCGCCTCGTGCGGAAGAAGGATGGCGGGCGGGTCGCCGCAATGGAGATCATGCCCGTGACGGCTACGATCCGGGACTGCATTCGGGACCCGGTCCGCATGGACGACATCTCGGATCTGATCGCAGAAGGGAAGGATCATTATGGCTCCCAGACTTTCGACCAGCATCTCATGGATCTCGTGAAGAGCGGAGTGGTGGACTTCCAACTCGCCATGGCTGCCGCAAGCAACCCGGCGGACTTTGATTTGAAGATGAACATGTTCAACGATCCGGCGGGTGGGGAGAAGACCGGAGATGGGGACATGCAAGACGAAATAACCCAAATTTTCGGAGGCTAGGACCAGAATATGATCGACCTCAGCGGTACTTTTCTGCCGGTTACTACACCGTTTGACCCTGTCACCGGCGACATCGATGTCGTCGCGTTCCGCGCCAATCTCAGGCGCTGGTTCGAGGACCCGATCAGCGGAATCTTGATCGCTGGTTCGACCGGGGAGTCCGTCTTCCTGGATGAAGCTGAGTGTAAGGACCTCATCGAAGCCGCTCGCGACGTCGTCCCTGCGGACAGGATCATCATCGTAGGTACCGGTGGAGAGTCGACCCGACACACCATTCGCAATTGTGAGCAGGCTGCTGCCGCTGGAGCCGATGCGGTCTTGGTGAGTCCGCCCGCGTACTTCAAAGGTGCCATGACGCCCGAGGTGCTGGACCGGCACTACCGGGCGGTTGCCGCGGGATCCCCGTTACCGGTGCTGATCTACCAGGTGCCCCTACATCTCAGCACGTTGGAGTTCCCGACCGGACTGGTTGCCGAACTGTCGCGCGTCGACAACATCGTGGGCATCAAGGACTCGCGCGGTAAGCTCGAACTCGTCGGGGAACTCGTCGAAGCATGTGCTGATGATTTCCAGGTCATGGTGGGGTCGGGGGCCATTCTCTATGGCGCCCTCGAAACCGGTGCGGTCGGCGGAATCGTCGCCGTGGGCCTGATGGCTTCCAGTGCCGCCGCGCACATCTCGGTCGCATTCAAGGATGGACGGACTGCGGAAGCCGGCCAACTCCAAGAACGCATCGTCCCGGTCCACAATCAGATCGTCGGCGGCATGGGAGTTCCCGGAGTGAAGGCAGGCATGGACATCCTTGGCCTCAACGGCGGCGCACCCCGCCCTCCGCTGGCACCAGCGTCCGACGCACGAATCGAAGAGATCCGAGGCATCCTGGACGCAGCCGGCCTACTGGAAGGCGTTGTAGTCTAGGACGGGGCCACCGCGTTTCGGAGTTCCCGGTGAGGGCGCTTCGTTCGGGCTGGTTTTGTCCCGGCGTCTTGTCACTGCGTCGAGTCATCTTCGTTTCTCGCTCACTTCGCTCCGAGGCATAGCCTCGAGCCGTCGCTGGGAACTCCGAAACACGGTGGCCCCTCCCGTTCCTTTGGGCACGGGGGTTGTGGCCTTTCTTCGGGCTGGCGGTCTGCATCCACTGAGTGGAGGCGCCAACGAACCCACCACCGCCGGCCGTGCGACCGCCTGTGGCGGGAAGCAGCCGTCACTTGCTCCGAGCGGGGCTCGAGGCTTTGCCTCGGAGCGAAGCGCACGACGAACGAAGACACGGGAATAAGTCACAAGCCAACGCCGCGAAGGCGCAGAAGCGAAGCGCCCCTGCGAGGAGCAAGTGACGGCTGCTTCCCGCCAACAAACCAGAAACGCAAAACGAACAGCCACCTCGAAGCAGGGGTTTGTTGACACCCCCCGAAGCCCCGCCTAGCTTTTCCCGAAGGATATACCGGTCAAACGGGCCATTCCCCGCGCGGGGAGGGCCCGTTTTTTCGTGCCCCAGACCCCGCGTTGCTCAGGCTTTCAAAACGCGCTGGAGATCATGCCTGCTCAGGGTAAGTGCACCGTCATCGTCGGTTGCCAGTGGGGAGATGAGGGGAAAGGGAAGATTGTCGATGTCCTGTCGGAGGGTGTCGACATCGTCGCTCGCTACCAAGGCGGGGCGAATGCCGGTCACACAGTTCACGTCGGCGAGTCTGAGTTCATCCTTCATCAGATCCCTTCGGGGGTCTTGCACGACGGAAAGCGCTGCCTTCTAGGCAACGGCGTTGTGCTCGACATCCGGCAGTTCTTCGATGAATACGATGCGCTGGTGAAGCGCGGGATCGATCTCACAGGTCGCGTGGGTGTGAGCCAGCGGGCACAGCTGCTACTTCCCTACCACCGCATGCTTGACAAGGCCGCTGAGGGGGCGGCGACCACGAAAATCGGCACGACAGGCCGCGGAATTGGACCGGCCTACGAGGACAAGGCCGGACGTCGCGGTGTACGCGTGATCGACCTCGGGAACCCCGAGCGCTTGGCGAAGCTGGTTGATTCGGCCAAAGAACGCGTGTGTCGCCGTTTGGATCAGCTCGGTGTCGGGACAGGGGAGCTGGATGCCGCCATGGAAGAGGCTATGAACCTCGGTGAGCGCCTGCTTTCGCTTTCGACGGACACCGGCCCGGAAATTTCTGCGGCGCTCCGTGCCGGGAAGCGTGTGCTTCTCGAAGGCGCGCAAGGGACCGCTCTCGACCTGGATCACGGGACATACCCCTTCGTTACGTCGTCGAACACGACCGCTGCAGGAGCCGCGACGGGCACTGGAATTGGGCCCACAGCCATCGATTCGGTGGTTGGCGTGGTGAAGGCATATACGACGCGAGTCGGTGAAGGCCCACTCCCCAGTGCATTCGAGCCTGAGATGGACGAGCATGTTCGTATGCTCGGCGGAGAGTTCGGTGCCACGACAGGTCGGCCGAGACGTTGCGGTTGGTTTGATTCGGTCCTGTCTCGGCATGCTGCTCAGGTCAACGGACTGACTGGCATCGCGGTTACGAAGCTCGATGTGTTGGATACGCTGCCCGAGCTCCAGGTCGCGACCGCGTATCGGATGCCGGACGGGAGTGTCACGGACACGTTCCCTGCAGACACCTGGTCACTTTCCTCTGTCGAGCCGGTCTACGAGACGTTGCCCGGTTGGGAAGCGCCTACGGGGCACGTACGTCGCCTTGAAGACCTCCCTACGAACGCGCGGGCATATCTGGATCGGCTCGAGGAACTGACCCTCGCTAAGGTTGAGTGGATCTCTGTGGGTACGAAGCGCAACCAGATTATTCCCGTCGATTGACGGAACCCGCACGCTAGCGACGCCGTAGAGGGATCATGTTCGACGAACTCAGCTCAAAACTAGACGGAGCGCTCAAGAAGCTCCGGCAGCGTGGCGTTCTCAACGAGGCCATGATCAAAGAGGGCCTCCGGGAGGTACGGAGGGTCCTGCTCGAGGCCGACGTGAATTTCCAGGTCACGCGCGAGTTCTTAGGCCGAGTACAAGAGAAGGCCCTCGGCGAAGCGGTCCTCAAGGCGGTGTCTCCAGGTCAGCAGATCGTCAAGATCGTCCATGACGAATTGGCCTATCTGTTTGGTGATGGGCCGACTGTCGTCGAGCATCCCTCCAAGCCGCCCACTGTCATTCTCATGGTCGGGCTGCAGGGCTCCGGAAAAACCACTTCGGCGGCCAAGCTGGCTCGCCGCTTTGGACGCGAGGGCCGGACGCCTCTGCTGGCGGCCTGCGACCTTCAGCGCCCAGCGGCCATCGAGCAGTTGAAGATGCTGGGTGAACAGATCGGCACGCCGGTGGTCGCGGGTGACTTCGAGGGCGATCCGGTCGCTGCGGCTTCGGCTGCCAAAGAAAAGGCGGTGGCCGACAATCACTCTGTCCTCATCGTGGATACCGCGGGTCGTCTCCAGATCGACGAGGCGCTCATGGGCGAGTTGGGGCGCATTCGTGATGCGGTGCAGCCCCACGAGATCCTACTCGTTGCAGACGCGATGACGGGGCAGGAGGCAGTGAAGATCGCCCAGGGCTTCGACGAGGCTTTGGGGATCACCGGTGTTGTCATGACGAAGATGGACGGTGACGCGCGTGGCGGTGCCGCTCTGTCGATCAGGGGCGTGACCGGGAAGCCGATCAAGTACGTGGGTGTCGGCGAGGGCGTGGATGACCTCGCCGCGGCGGACCCTCAGCGACTCGCGGGTCGCATCCTCCAGATGGGTGATGTGATCGGGCTGGTCGAGCGTGCTCAGGTCACCATGGATATGGAGGAGCAGGAGAAGCTCCAGAAGAAGGTGCTCGGGGAAGGGCGCTTCACGCTCGAAGATTTCCTCGTGGCCATGCGCCAGGTACAGAAGATGGGCCCACTCGATCAGCTGCTGAAGCTGATTCCAGGGGCGGGACGCATGAAGATCCCGGCTGCGAACATGGACCCCAAGCGCATGAAACACGTGGAAGCGATCATCTTGTCGATGACGCCCGATGAGCGCAGGAAGCCGGCGATCTTGAACGGTTCACGCCGCGCCAGGATCGCGAAGGGCAGTGGTCGCCCCGTCGCCGAAGTGAATCGGCTCATGAAGCAGTTCAAAGAGATGCGGAAATTCATGAAGCAGATGAAGGGCATGATGGGCGGCGGGGGCGGAGGGATGCCCGGAATGGGCGGGGGTCTCCCCGGGATGCCGTTCGGGCGCTGAGTCCAGCCGATGATGTATGCGAATTCCGCTGAGACTACTGCAGGAGTTCAACCACCCGCTCGCGAAGGGCTATGACACGGGCTCGGATGGCTGAATCCTCAACCAACCACCGCTCGCCCTCATTCCAGGTCAATGTGACCATCTCTAGGGCAGCCCTCGAGTCGAGACCGGCGGGGCTCCCAGCCTCCAGCCGGTCGACGTAGTAATCGAACACGAACTCCGTGACGCCCGGTCCCACCTTGTTTTCATACCTGCCCGCCACCGAGTCGGCCAGCATCGCACTTCTGACGGCGAGAAAGCCGTCCTGAAGGAATTGATCCGCGTGCTCCTGATGGGCGGGTCCATCCCCGACCATGCGCCTCAGCGCCACGAGCACGGACACGCGCGGTAGCTCCTGCGCCTGAATAAACGTGCTCATGTACCCACTGGGTTCGTTGAACGCCTCTGGATGATACGAATAGGCCAGGTACATCCAGCGGGCACCGATGATGTAGATCGACGCGATCACACGGTCAAAACCCGCGTAGTTTTCCTGGTCTGTCGTTTCACCACTGAGCGCGATCGCCGACGTGCCCACGTCCCACCAGGCCTGCGCCACCTCGACGGGCACCGCCTCAGGCGCGCCGAGGCGCAGGTAGTGCTGCGCACCCAGACTTGCCATCCAGCGGCGTGCGTCGAAACAAGGGTCCGGGTCCAGTTGCCAACACAACAACTCGGGCCCTTCGGTTGCGGCCTTGAACGGTTCTAGGACACGGAGGAGATTGGATTCGGTCGGGTCGGAGTAGTAGGCAGCCAGCCTGGTCCGTATGGCACCTCCCGAGTAATCCAGCACCTCCGTAGGAAGCGGGGTGTCCGGCATCCAGTCTTCGGCGGACTCTTCCAGTGACCACTCGGGCATCGCGAGCGGGACTTGGAGAGATCTCGGGTTGATGGCCCGCAATGCATCGGCCGTGAGGCCGGCGGGCCACCCGGACGTTCCGAGCGCGTCGCTCCAATACTTCTGATCGCCTTCCCCAACCCCCCCACCAGGCTGAAACGGAGGGCTCCCGAACGAAACAACGGGATTCAAGGTCTCGATGTACGCCGTGATGTCTAGGCTCGTCGCACTGTCTACATGGCTCAGGCTTCGCCGGAACACATCGAAACTAGAGAAACCGAAGGCCGCGAGATCGTAACCGTCGTGACTCGAGTGACACGCCGCGCAACTCTGTACGAACGCGATGTGCCCCGCTACCGGATTACCCAGCGCGTTGGGCGGCGTGAATGGCTCCGGCCCGGTCACGGTTGGCTCGCAACCCGTGAGCACAGCCATCAGGACGATGACGAACGCGGACACCCGCACGCGGGCGATCTCGCCCGCTGTGGGTTGACGCTCATGCTGTGGACGGCTGCGGCTCTTCAATCTCGACTGCCTGTAGCTGAAAGCGGCTCAGAACCTTGGGAAACGTAAGCTACGTCACGCCTATTGCGCAAAGCTGATCGATCCCGTGCTTACACGGCTTCGTGGGCCACGGAGGCCACGCCATCGAGCTCGTGTTCCTCACGGAGAGGTCGGTCCTTCGAGTCATCTTCTGCTCGACCTCCAGCCAGTCGGAAACGATCGGCTCCCGGTCCAATGCGTTCCACCCGTCCTCGGACGTGTATCTCTGCGGTGCACTCATCACTGCCTCCACCGGAAAATCTCAGCCTGGTTCGCCCATGGGGCCACCTACGGGTTCAGCCGATACTTCACTTTGATCAGCAGGATATTGTCGGAGGTGACGCCGAACAGGTCCCGGGCATCCCGGCCCAGGTCGAACGAGCCCACCCACGAATCGGCCCCTGCCAAACCCGAGGCGCTCATGGGCGAGTGTTGGGGCGCATTCGTGATGCGGTGCAGCCCCACGAGACACGACTCGGATTGATCTCCACGTCTCGTCACTGCTGAGTACGGGTGAAACTGATCTGTCCATCGGCATGTCGGTATACGACGGGCTCTTGTCTGCTGGAGTGGGCATGTGGGGTGATGCGAGTGGTGATGGCAGTCTGACTTCATTGGATGCACTGATGTGCCTCACGTCGGTCGTTGGCGGATTGCTGCCCGTCGGGTCAGACGCGTCCGCCTGCGATGTGGCGCCCGATCTCGATCTGAACCAAGACGGTGAGCCGGAGTCTTATGACGGCACTGTGACTGCGCTCGATGCGTTGGCAATTCTCACGCAGATTGTCGCGAAGCCGCTACCGGCTGCCTTCCGGGCGGGACGGCCGCGCTAGCCAGCGGTCAGCTGGCCTCACTGTGTTCGGCGGCCGCGTTCCCCGCTGCTCGCCCAGTCGACCAGGCCCACAAGAAATTGTGGCCACCAATAGGTCCGAAAGCGTCTAGGATCTCCCCACAAAGGTAGAGGCCTGGGGCGCGACGACTCTCGAGCGTTCGAGGGTCCACTTCGGACAGTGCCACGCCACCACCGGTGACCTCCGCTTTCTTGTATCCCTCGTCGCCGGTCCAGGGGAGTGGATACCTCGAGAGTGCTGCGACGAGCCGCTGGCGTTCATCGCGCTTCAGCTGGGACGTCCGGGCGTCCAGCGGCACGCCGCACTCAACCAGCAATGCGTCGGCGAGTCGCTTCGGAATGGCGTCGGCGACCAGCGACCTCACGGCGGAGTGGCCTCCCAAGAGCCGGGCATTCCAGGTCTCCGCATCATCTGCGGTCCACTGGACCGTGATCTCTTGGCGTTCGCCGTCGGTTCGCCCTCGGATGGCCAGGTGGGATGCGTCGAGTACGGTGGGGCCGCTCCAACCCCGATGCGTGAAGAGGAAGCCACCGCGAGTTGAGAAGGCCGGCTTTGATCCGGGGGCCGAGAGCGTCGCGGTCAGCGAAATGCCAGAGAGGTCCGCGTGGGGATGGGGCGTGGCGGTAAGGGGCGTCAGGGCCGGGTACGTTGAGTGGACCACATGGCCCAGCCGGCGCGCGAGTCCGAGTCCGAACCCGTCGCTGCCAGTGGCTGGCACCGAAAGACCCCCGGTCGCCAGAATCACCGCCTGGGCGTTTAGCGGTGGGGCTTCGCCCATTTCCACTAGCCAAGCGCCTTCATGGGGTTGGACTTGGGTCACACGGGTGTCGAACCAGATCTTCACGCCGGCCTCCCGTACGCGCCGGACCAACCCGTCGCGGACGTCCCGCGCTTGATGGCTGGCGGGAAACAACTTTCCCGACTCCTTCTCGAGTTCGAGTGGCATCTCAAGCTCCGCCTCGAAGAAGGTTCGTTGCTCAGAGAGCGGCCAGGCGCGTAGCAATTTCTTCAGCGTATTCGGTGACGATTCGGTGGTGTACCGCTCAGGATGAACTACGGAGGGCAGGATGTTGCACCTGCCACCGCCGCTGATCAGGATCTTCCTGCCGCCGTCTTTGCTCCCCTCAATCAGCACGACAGGGGCGCCGGCCCGCGCCGCGAATAGGGCGGCCATTAGGCCTGCCGCTCCGGCACCGACAACGACGACAGGGAACTGTGTTTCTGGCTCGGCGGCTACGTTCGGCTCCCGACTCGGGGGGGGGTGATCGGGCCGAAGCTACGAACGTGGCTTGGGCAGCGGTAGCCGTGGCGAATGGACCCTTCACTTGGATCGACCCTCATCGCTGTACAGTCACTACCGACTCTTTTATCGTATCCCTCTGTCCAGCGCATGGTAAACAGCTGTCTGGACTCGCCCCTCGCGTCTTTGCGGCGGGCGGACGTACCGTCAGACCATTGAGAACATGTCCGTAAAGATTCGTCTCCGGCGTATGGGCCGGAAAAAGAAGGCCCACTACCGGGTTGTCGTCGCCGATAGCGCTTCCCCGCGTGATGGCCGATTTGTCGAGACGCTCGGCTACTACAAGCCGCTTTCACACCCCGCTCGTCTGGTCATAGATCTGGGGCGTGTCGATCACTGGATCGGAGAGGGTGCACAGCCGTCCACGACGGTGAAGTCGCTGATCTCCAAGGCGCGTGCTGGCGGAGACGCCACGGTCGCTCTGGGCGAGGTCGGGAAAGAAGAGCGTGAGGCCAAACGTGCCGAACAGCTCGCTGCCCGCCAAGCTGCCGAGGTAAAGGCCGGCGCAGCTGCCGCTGCCGAAGCTGCTGTAGAGGCTGCTGCTGCCGAAGCTGCCGCCGCCGAGGCTGCTGCTGCCGAAGCTGCTGCTGAGGCTGAGGCTGAAGAAGCTCCTGCCGAAGAAGCTGCTGCTGAGGCTGAGGCTGAAGAAGCTCCTGCCGAAGAAGCTGCTGCTGAGGCTGAGGCTGAAGAAGCTCCTGCCGAAGAAGCTGCTGAAGAGCCGGCTGCCGACGCCGAAGAAACCGAAGAGGAGAAGTCCGAGTAACCCTCGGGCGTCTTTGATTCATGGGTCGCCAAGACCCGAAGTTTCTCGTCGTGGGGCATGTAAATAAGCCACACGGAACAAAGGGCGAGCTTTTTATTGGGCCGCTGACGGACCACCCCGAGGGCATCTTTGTCCCCGGGGTGGTTTTTCGTCTGGGTGGTAAGGACGACGAGCAGCCGGATCCCGATCTGCCGCCGCTGCGTATCGAGACGGTGCGGCCGTTTCAGAACGGACATCTCATCGTGTTCGCAGGAGTAGATGACCGGAATCAGGCCGATCGACTTCGTAATCGATACCTCTTCGTTCCCGCTGAGGACGTCGCTCCGCTCGCTGCGGGCGAAGTGTTCTTCCACGATCTAATTGGTATGAAGGTCGAGACCGTTGCGGGTCAGAAACTCGGTGAAGTCGCGGAGATCTTCGAGCTCAGCCCAGCGCACATGCTTGAGGTCCACGGGGAGAAGAAGGAGTACATGATCCCCTTCACAAAAGAGGTCGTTGTTGAAGTGGACGCTGATGCCTCACGGCTCGTCGTCGACCCGCCCGACGGACTCTTGGATCTCTGATCGTGCGCATCAACATCGTCTCGATCTTCCCGAGTTTCTTCGAAGGCCCTCTTGGACTGTCCATTCCGAAGCGGGCCTCTGAGGCGGGCTTGGTCGAGTACAACCTCATCGACTTACGCGACTACACCCACGACAAGCACCGGACCGTGGATGCTCTCCCATACGGGGGAGGGGCAGGGATGGTGATGAAGCCCGAACCGTTCTTTGAGGCGATGGATGACGTCGCGCCTGTGGGCCCGGTCGTGCTACTGTCCGCTCGGGGCCGCCCGTTCACGCATGACGACGCGGTACGATTGAGCGTGCAGCCCGATCTAACCCTTCTGTGTGGTCACTATAAAGACGTGGACCAACGCGTGGCCGACCATCTGGCGACCGAAGAGATCTCCATCGGTGACTATGTACTGTCCGGGGGAGAGGTCGGGGCGTTGGTCATCACGGACGCCGTCGTGCGACTCTTGCCCGGAGCGATCGGAGACCACGAGGCTGCATCAACCGATTCGTTCTACGATGCAGGACAGGTGAGCGCTCCGTCCTACACTCGACCGGCGGAGTACCGAGGGCACGAAGTGCCAGAAGTACTACTCTCGGGTGATCACGCGAAGATCGATGAGTGGAAGAAGGAGCAGGCCGAACGGATCACGGTGGAACGGAGACCGGAGTTGAGCAGAGACTAGTTCCAGCTCAACCCACGCAGTTGCTCGGTGTCCAAATTGCCCCCGCTCAAGACGGCAACGACCTTCGCTCCGGCTGGCGCCTTTACGAGCCCCTGAAGCAGAGCTCCGACCGGTGCCGCTGCCGCACCCTCGGCCACGAGCTTAGCTCGCTCCATGAGCCAGAGGAGCGCTTCGAAGATCTGCTGGTCAGGCAACGTCACTATTTCGTCGACAAATCGGGCCGCCACCGAGCGTGTGTTGTAGCCGATCCTTTTGACACGAAGTCCATCGATTACACAGTCGACTTCGTCGAGCGTCACCTGATGGCCGGCTTCAACGCTGAGCTTCATGGCGGGGGCACCAGAGGATTCTACGCCAATAATCCGCACGTCCGGGTTGATGCTCTTTGCTGCCATCGACACGCCGGAAATGAGCCCACCCCCTCCTATGGGCACCACGATCACATCCACGTCGGGGAAGTCCTCCATGATCTCGAGGCCGACCGTCCCTTGTCCCGCAATCAGCCGAGGATCGTCGAAGGGGTGTATATAGGTCAGCCCTCGCTCCTCCACGAGCTCCAACGCCTTCTCGTTGGCTTCATCCCAGATCGTGCCGTGTAGGATGACTTCTGCCCCGTAGCCCTCCGTCGCAGCGATCTTTGACGGAGTCGCGTTCTCGGCCATACACACCACGGCCTTTACGCCGTGTTGCCGGGCCGCGATCGCCACACCTTGGGAGTGGTTGCCCGCGGACGAGCAGATGACTCCGCGGGCCTTTTCTTCGTCCGTCAGTTGGCCGATCAGATTCGTCGGGCCGCGCACCTTGTACGATCCACCCCTTTGGAAGATCTCCGCCTTCAGGCGCATGTCGAAGCCGGTGGCCTCGCTAAGGGAGCGGGATGTGAGCAGTGGCGTGTGGTACGTGTGCGGCGCGACTCGAGCGCGCGCTGCTTCGAAGTCGTCCCTCGTCAGTGACAGATCGAGGTCCAGCTCATAGAGGCTCAACGTCCGTTCCCCAGTCCTTCCATTCCGCCTTCTTTCCATGCCGGCTTCGGCCCATCGGCGAGGAAGCGGACCGCCTCCACCGCGGCGTCTACCAGGGCCGCCATGTGCCCGAAGTCGACCATATCTACCTCGTCGGACGGTTGATGGTAGTCGGTATGCATATTGAACGACGACAGCGTGTGCGCGGGGATACCAAGGCGGGCAAACGCGATGTTGTCGCTTCGGAAGAAGAAATTCTGGTCGAGTCGGGTGTCTGCGACGATCGGAGATCCAGCGGCACTGAGCTGGTCGCCCATCGTGGTGCGCTCGAATCCCGTCAGCCAACCCTTCCCAAAGCCGCCCGACAATGAGTCGGGCCGCCCGATCATCTCGATCTGAAGATCCGCGACGGTCTGCTCCATCGGGATCACAGGGTTGTCGATGTAGTAACGCGTCCCGAGCAGACCCATCTCTTCTGCCGTGCTGAGCAAGATGATGATGGTCCGGCGGGGTGGGGTTCCGCTCTCGATGATGTCCCGGGCGATCTCCAGCACCGCGACGGTTCCAGATCCGTCGTCGTCGGCTCCGTTGTATATCGAATCACCATCGACCGGCTGACCTATGCCGACGTGGTCGAAGTGAGCTCCTAGGATCACGGCTTCTCCCGCGACTTCGGGGTCCGAGCCGCGAATGATGCCGACGACGTTGACCTCGGTGTCCAAGATCCTGTCCGCAGAAATCGTGTCGAAGTCGATGGTCGCAGATGCAATAGTCAGACGCTCGCGACCGCGAATCTCCACTCGTGCCATGGGCACCGTCTGGAAGTACCCATCGTCGCCGGCTGGCTCCACGCCGTAACGCTCCAACTCAGCGGCTAGGAAGCGAGCCGCCTTAGCAGCGCCCTCCGTTCCGGTGCGACGCCCTTCCATAGAATCGGCGGCCAGTGTGGAGAGGAGGCTCCTGAGCCGCTCGGCCCTCGAGTGATTCGCGTCGGCGAGGCCGACCGCTGCTTCCTCGACTTCTCCGCCTCCACAGGCGACCGCGAGGGCGATCATGATTAGGATGGGAATCCGTCGAATGCGCATGGTAGCTCCGGATGGGAATTGAGACGGGCCAAGATGGCTCGTTCCGGCCCGATACGACACCCGTAGGGGGGGACTTCACCCCCTCAAAAACCTGATTACATTACTGGTCTCTCTAAGAACGCCTTCGGCAATACCGTGGAGCCGAATTATGTCTGATGTGATCAAAGAAATCGAAAAAGAGCTACTCCGGGACGACCTCCCCGAGTTCGCACCTGGTGACACTATCAAGGTGCTTTATCTCGTCCGTGAGGGGGCCAAAGAGCGCGTCCAGGCGTTCGAGGGTGTGTGCATAGCTCGCAAGCATGGTGGGCTCGATGAGACCTTCACCGTTCGCAAGATCGCCAGTGGTGTAGGTGTGGAGCGTATCTTCCCGCTGCAGGCTCCCACAGTATCTGGCATCGAAGTGGTTCGCCGTGGCCGAGTCCGCCGCGCGAAGCTCTACTACCTCCGGGGCCGTCGTGGTAAGTCCGCCAAGATCCCAGAGAAGCGCACCGTTCGCTGATTGAGACCCCGGCATGAAGCCGGACTCGACAGGGTCACCGCGGCCCCAGGACTTGCTCGAATACGAGCGCCGGTTCTGGGGCCGCGGTCTTTTTATGGCGGGTGTCGATGAGGCGGGCCGAGGTCCGCTTGCTGGCCCGGTAGTCGCGGCGGCGGTGATTCTCCCGGCAGGTGTCTCCGTCGATGGCGCGGATGATTCCAAACAGCTGAGTGCCCAGACACGGGAGGAGCTCTACGGGGCCATTACCAGCGCGGCGCTCGCTTTCGGCGTCGGAGCTGCATCCGTTCATGAGATCGATCGGCGCAACATCCTCCGGGCGACGACCGTCGCGATGCAGCGTGCCTTGGATGCCCTTGATGCGCAGCCCGATCACATCGTCGTGGACGGCCTGCCCGTGAAACACTTAGGTAGAGAGCACGACGCTGTCGTGGGCGGAGACGGGATCGTGCACAGCATCGGGTGCGCATCGATCCTCGCGAAGGTCGTGCGGGATCGGCTCATGCAGCGCCTGGCGCTCCGCTATCCCGGGTACGGCTGGGAGCGCAACATGGGCTATGGCACGGCGGAACACCGTGCCGCGATCGATGAGCTCGGCCTCACGCCTCATCATCGTCTTACATTTACAGGGCTGCAGTACGCACTAGAACTGTGAGATGAGACCTGTTGAATCGCTTCAATGCGGAGTAAATCAGTGCAGAAAATTGGGATGTGTAGCGGTGTGACGACCCTGCTTCTTTCTTGCTTGCTCGCTGGTCAGGCCGAGGCGCAACTCTCTCCCGAGCGCATTCAGGCGCTGGTCGACTCGGACGCGGTGCCCGCCATCGAGATGTTCCGGGAGTACCTCGGGCTTCCGAACGATGGACACTTCCCTGAAGACATCGATCGGCTGCTCACCTGGCTCGCGGGCGCGTTCACGGACCGAGGGTTTACCGCTGAGCGGCTCGAGACCGAGGGCAATCCGCTGCTTTTCGTGGAGCGCCGGGTTGCGAACCCATCTGCCACGGTTTTGGTGTACCTCCAGTCGGATGGACAACCCGTGGACCCCTCGGCGTGGAATCAGGAGAGTGCCTACCTGGCCGCGTTGAAGCAGGAGGGCGCTGACGGGTCGTTCGAGGAAATCTCCTGGGACGCGTTGCAGGCGGGCATCGACGAAGACTGGCGCATTTATGCTCGATCGGCCTCGGACTCTAAGGGACCCAACATTCAGTTCCTCAAGGCGCTGGACGTGATGGCTGCTGCGGGCGTCGAGCCCGACTACGACATCAAGGTCATCATCGACACGATGGAGGAGATGGGATCGCCGGTGCTGCCCGCGGCGATCGAGAGATACTCTGAAAAACTCGCAGCCGACATGCTGATCATCTTCGACGGGCCACCCCACTATTCTGGGCGGCCGTCGCTCAAGTTCGGCGCCCGGGGCATCTCGAGCTTCACACTGACTACCTATGGTCCCCGTGTCCCGCAGCACAGTGGGCACTATGGGAACTTCGCGCCCAATCCGGGCATTCGACTCGCCCAGATCTTGGCTTCGATGAAGTCCAACGAGGGCCGAGTCACCATTCCCGGTTTCTATGATGGAATCGAAATCGATGCGGCGACCCGTCGGATCCTAGATGCGGTCCCTGACGATCAGGCAGAAGTCATGGCTCGCTTGGGGATTGCTGAGATCGACGCAGTCGCGGGCAGCCTCCAGGAAGCTGTCCAGTGGCCGTCGCTGAATATCAGAGGCCTTCAGTCCGGATGGGTTGGAGAACAGGCCAGAACGATCGTGCCAGCTACCGCGACGGCTGAGGTCGACGTTCGGCTCGTGCGGGAGACTGATGGGTGGAGGCTCTTGGGCCTGATTGAGGACCACATCAAGGAACTCGGCTATCACATCATCAAAGACCGTGACCCCACAGAGGAGGAGCGGCAGACTGAGGGGCGGCTCGCACGCTTCGACGCCCGTGTGTCGTATGACGCCTTCCGCACCGACTTCGACTCCGAGCCCGGACTCTGGCTGAGTGCCGGCCTCGTGAACCTGTTTGGGGAAGAACCGGTGAAGATTCGCACGAGCGGCGGATCGATTCCGATTTCTCCGTTCGTGTCGACACTCGGGATTCCCGCGGTCACGGTCCCGACGGTCAACCCGGACAATAACCAGCACAGCCCGAACGAAAACCTACGGGTTGGGAGCTTCCTAGAAGGGATTGCGATCGCGACGGCAGTGCTTAGTCAGCCTCTGCGTCCGTTCGTGATGGTGCATTGAGGATGTAGCTCGGCGGCGTTCCTAGCCCAAGCGCTTCAACTTTTCTCAGGCCATCGTATCTTCATGCGCGTACCGACTCGGTAGCTCAGCTGGTAGAGCAACGGACTTTTAATCCGTAGGTCCTGGGTTCGAGCCCCAGCCGGGTCATTTCGGAGTGTTTCGGCCCCCCGTCGCACCGCGTATGGGGGGCCTTCTTCGAGGAACGAGCATCGAAGGGACCCGCGTACCTAGTGCGACATATGGCCGAACTTTCCCCCGACCGTGGCGGCCCGACCGCCGACAGCCCCATTGGCTAACGCGCCGGCCGTGATCACCACCCCTCGATTCGTAGGGGTGCGTCTGTCGGATGCGGACTTGAGAGACTTTCAGGACTTCTATGCCGCCCCCGAGGTGATGGCCACGCTCTCCTCGGACGGCAAGGTCTGGCCTAGGAGGGACTCAGCCAGGCTGTTCAGGCGACATCTCTCCCATTGGAAAAAACACGGCTTCGGGACGTGGATGTTCCGTGACGGCCCGGGTGGGCCGTTCGTGGCACGCGCCGGACTGAGGGCTGTCGATGTCGGAAGCGGGTTGGAGGTTGAACTGTTCTACGGGGTTCATCCCGAGCGATGGGGACGGGGAATCGCGACCGAAGTCGCCGAATCCGTCATCGATGCCGCTTTCCAGGGTGTAGGGCTCGCGGAACTCGTCGGATTCACGCTGCCAACGAACCACGCTTCGCAGCGTGTCATGGAGAAGTGTGGCTTCCGGCCCGAGGGTGAAATTTCTCACGCGGCCCTGAGGCACTTGTTGTTCCGTTTGAGTAGTTCAGCACGCCCTCTAGTCGACGCTCGACCCTAGTCAGGCCGATTCGGATATTATGTCCGGACACTTCGGCCGAAACGGCCCGACTAATCCGGTCGGGAGATGAACTGCGGTCGGTCGACCCACACGTCGCGCTCGAATGACTTGAGCATCGTGCAAGCGCCGCGCGAGGCATCAGCATTGAGCGAGATCGTCCGGCAGCCCTTTGGTAGGCTGAAAGATGTCTGCTGCTAGGCGCATTCAACAAGAATGCCCTAGCGGGCCCCATCACCTCAGCGCATGATCCGCGGAGCTAGTCGACTCCACTAACTCGCGTATCCGATGATTAGACGTGCCATCCGCCTCTGCCTCTTCGCCGTAGCTGCCTCGAGCTTCTGTGCCGACCTCAACGGCCACCAAGCCCTCGCTGCGCAGGAGACTGAAGAGTCCGCCAAGGACCCCGATCAGGAGCAGCTCCCCCTCGCGGTCGGCCGCCGACTGCAATACACAGCCACCGAGGGCTCATGGATGTCCCTGGATGTCAGCCCCGACGGGCAGACCGTGCTCTTCGATCACCTGGGCGATCTGTTCACGGTGCCGCTCGCCGGTGGCTCCGCGAGCCGAGTAACCCGTGGGATGGGCTTCGATGCCCAACCGCGCTTCAGCCCTGACGGAGCAAGCGTTGTCTTCACTTCGGACCGGGACGGTGGCAAGAACGTTTGGATCCTGTCCCTCGACCTCGCAGATACGACCCAAGTCACAAGCGGCAAACACGACAGCTACGGCAGTCCGGAGTGGACTCCCGACGGTCAGTATGTCATCGCGACCAAAGACTCGAAGCTGCATATGTGGCACCGAGACGGCGGGTCGGGTGCTCAGTTGATCAGCGAACCAGCTGCGCTGCGCACGATGGGCGCCGCGTTCGGGCCGGATGACCGCTATGTGTGGTTCAGTGGGCGGTTGAATCAAGGAAGCCTCTACAACAACGGCATGAATCTCTATCAGCTCGCGGTGTATGATCGGGAGACTGGAGAGACGGCGTCGCGTTCGAATCGATGGGGCGGGGCTTTCCGGCCGACCCTGTCCCCGGACGGGAAGTGGTTGGTCTACGCGTCTCGTCACATCTCGGATACCGGGCTGCGGATTCGAGACATTGCGAGTGGGGAGGAGCACTGGCTCGCCTGGCCGGTTCAGCGTGACGATCAGGAGTCCCGGGGGGCCAGGGACCTATACCCGGGCATGAGCTTCACGCCCGACTCGCGAGAAGTCGTCGCGACGTACGGCGGCAAGATCTGGCGTGTGCCGGTCGATGGCAGCGATGCCGTCCAGGTGCCTTTTGCGGTCGAGGTGGACCTGCCCATCGGGCCGTCGGTCGACTTCAAGTACCCGGTAGAAGACTCCGAGACGTTTGTAGCGAAGCAGATCCGGAACGCGGTTCCGTCGCCTGAGGGCGGGCGTCTCGCCTTCACGGTTCTGTCTGAGCTCTTCGTCATGGACTACCCGGACGGCGATCCCGAGCGGCTCGCGGATGACCTCGAGGCGGTGCAGCAACACCCATCGTGGTCACCGGACGGAGAATGGATCGTGTTCTCGGGATGGACCGATGCCGACGGAGGACACGTCTACCGGGTCCGTGCGAACGGCCGCGGCGACACCGAGCAGCTTACGCTGACATCAGCGATGTACCTAGAGCCCAAGTGGTCCCCGGACGGGGCTCGGATCGTGGTCGAGCGGGCAAGTTCACGTGATTACGAGGAGGCGATCGCACGAGGAAGTCTCGGTGAGCCGACCGATTTGGTGTGGCTCCCGGCTGTAGGTGGCGACGTGTCGCTGATTGCTCCGACCGGCGGGATGTCTTCTTTCCACTTCACGAATGACCCTGACCGCATATGGGCCTATTCCGGGGGAGAGGGGCTCGTCTCGATGCGTTGGGACGGGACGGATCGGAAGTCGCACGTGAAGGTCACGGGCCGCACTTCCTCGGGCGGGAGTCAGGGACAGAATGCGTCCGTGGTCGTCATGGCTCCGACCGGCGATCAGGCGCTCGCCCAGATCGTGAATGACATCTATGTCGTCACAGTCCCTTATGTCGGCGGTGAAACCCCGACGATCTCGGTGTCCAAACCTGACAACGCGACGTTTCCGGCGCGGAAGCTCACGGATGTCGGGGGGCAATTCCCGACATGGTCTGCCGACGGTCGCAGCGTTCATTGGTCGGTAGGAAACGCACACGTCGTCTACGATTTGGTCACCGCGCAGGCCCACGCAGACAGCGTCGAAGCTGTGGACCGCGCTGAGAGTGCGGACGAAGAGGCAGAGGCGGACGAGGAGGGCGATGACGAAGCCGCCGCCGAAGATGCCGACGGATACGTTCCGGATGAACGCCGGATCGAGGTAGAGTTCGACCGAGATACCCCGGCGGGCGTGGTCGCCCTCGTCGGAGGCAGAGTTGTTACCATGCGCGGCGACGAGGTCATCGAGGATGGTGTTGTCATCATCCGCGACAATCGCATCGAGGCGGTCGGTGCACGTGGATCTGTGCAGATCCCCAACGGCGCAGACCAGATCGACGTGAGCGGAAAGACCGTTCTGCCAGGGTATGTCGATACTCATGCTCACCTCAGGGCCGCGTACGACTTCCACCGCCCGCAGCCGTGGGCGTACGCCGCCAACCTCGCGTTCGGAGTCACGACGACGCGTGATCCGCAGACCGCGACCACCGATGTGCTGACCTATGAGGACCAGGTTCGGGCGGGGCGCATGTTAGGACCGCGTATTTACTCGACCGGCCCGGGTGTGTTCTCGAGCGAGAACGTGGAGAGCCTCGATCACGCGCGAGACGTGATGACCCGGTACGCGTCCTACTACGACACCAAGACCATCAAGATGTACGGCGCGGGGAACCGCCAGCAGCGGCAATGGATCATCGAGGCTGCGCGTGAGCTCGAGCTCATGCCCACCACGGAGGGCTCACTCGATCTCGAGCTCAATCTCACCATGGCCCAAGACGGATACTCAGGGACGGAGCACAACCTGCCGGGCATGCCGCTGTTCGAAGACGTTGTCCGTCTCCTCGCGGAGTCACGGATGGCGACCACCCCGACCATGCTCGTGACGTACGGCGGGCCGTGGGCGGAGAACTACTTCTACTCGACAGAGGATGTGTTCGAGGACGAGAAGCTCCGCCGCTTCACGCCGTTCGAGGATGTCCAGCTACGGACGCTCCGCCGCCCGGGTCCGACCGGCGCCGGGAATAATGGTTGGTTCCACGAGTCGCAGTACCCGTTCCCGCTCATTGCCGACTTCGTGGATCGAGTCGTCGAAGCAGGGGGCCGCGGTGGAATCGGCAGCCACGGCCAGCTTCAGGGTCTTGGGTACCACTGGGAGCTGTGGGCGATGGGGATGGGCCCCGATATGACGCCTCATGAAGCGCTACGAATCGCGACGATCGTAGGCGCAGATGCTCTGGGTCTCGATGGCGACTTGGGCTCCATCGAGGTGGGCAAGCTCGCCGACCTCGTGATTCTGAATGCGAATCCGCTGGAGAATTTGCGCAATTCGCGGGAGATCCATCGGGTCATGATGAACGGCCGCCTCTATGACGGCGACACGCTGGACGAAGTTTGGCCGAGACAGCGGACGGCGGGTCCGTTTTATTGGCAGAAAGAGGTCATAACTCCCTCCACACGGGCAGGCATCCGATGAACGCCCGAACACTGAAGTCACATGCTCGGGTCCGATCCATCGTGCTCCGCACGTTGGTCGCCTTCGCGTTTGGGATGCCTGCCGTGGCCGAAGCCCAGTCCACCGGCGATGTCCGGGGCGCCTGGACCGCAGACCGCTACCTCCTCGCCGACGGTGCGGACCACGCGGTCCGCGGGCAGATCTTCTTCGCCGAGCACGACTGGCAGGTGCTTTTCTTCGTGATGAGCGAAGACGGCGAACCGAAGCGCGGCTCGGGAGAGGGAGGTTCCTACGAGCGCACAGAGGACGGCGTCGTCTTCAGCCACCTTTTCAATCTCTCCGTGGGCGAGGCGATGCCGGGCCTGGAGGAGGCTCCGCTGCGCATGGTCGCGCGAGGCCCTGAGGGAGCTCCACTGGAACCAACGCGAGTCGACGTTGAAGGTGACGTGCTCACGTTGTACTTCCCTAGCGGGAATCGAATGACGTTCTGGAAGAGCTCATGATGAACCGTTTGTCGGCGCACGGATGGGGCGTTCTGGTCGCGATCGGTCTGGTCGCGGCAGCGCCACCGGTTGCCTCGGCTCAGTCCGATGTGGCGTTCCCACCCGAAGTCTACGCGGGGCGCCGGGCGCGCCTGGTTGCCCAACTTGACGCGCCCATCGTCGTGGCGTCCGAGTACATGATCCGGCACGGTGGCGAGAAGAAGCAGGAGCCGAACTTCTTCTACCTCACGGGTGTGGAGTCCCCCTACGCGGTTCTGATGATCTCGCCGGACGGATCCGGTGGTGTCAGGGAGCAGCTCTTCCTGCCGGGACATCGTGAATTCGCTGGCGCACAGTACTCCTTTCAGGACGATCGGCTTCTGGGGTCTGCTTGGAACCAGCTCATTCGGCGCCTGGAACCGGGACAGGCTGCGGAAGCCGCGACGGGCATCCGTGAGACTTACGCTCTTGATGACTTCACGGAGGCCCTGCGCGCGTTAGCTCGGGGCTCAGACGACGTCTACTTCGCCAAGGAGACCGCCAGTCTCTATGCGCCACCCGGATTAGCAGCGCCACAGACCGTGAGGCAGCAGCTGGAGGCTTCGATCTCCGACGCACTCGGTGGCCGCACGCTCTCGGACGCCACGCCTGCCATCGAACGAATGCGGGTGATCAAGGACGCCTACGAGATCGATGCGCTCCGGCGCGCAGCGGAAATCAGTGCCGACGGCTTGATCGAGGCCATGCGCAGGATCGAGCCGGGGATGAACGACCTCGAGGTTGCCGGCATCATGGAATGGACGTGGAAGGCGGGTGGCTCACCGCGCCCGGCGTTCCCACCCATCGTGGCGTCCGGCACGGATGCCGTGTCCCTCTTCACGATCCGGTCGGAGAACTACAACTCGGTGAACCGGGTCATGCAGGACGGTGACTTCGTGTTCATCGACTACGGAGCGGCGGAATGGGCGATGTACGGCTCGGATGTATGCCGGACCTTTCCTGTCTCTGGGCGATTCACGCCTGAGCAGAAGCGCATCTACGAGATTGTGCTCGAAGCTCAGGAAGCCGCCATCGCCCAGGTTCGGCCGGGCAACACGATTCTCGACGTCATCCGAGCCGCAGCGCAGGTCTATCAAGACCACGGGCTCGAGGGCAACGAAGACATCGACAGCATGGGCGCTGAAAACGTCTGGGGCCTGATGCCTTCACCGACACACTATCTCACCCAAGGCAAAGGACTCACCCAGTACACGGCCGTGGCTGGCCTGGGGGTGCGCGACATCGGACACCATGTGGGCCTGGAAGCCACGGACGGACGAGACTACACGACGCCGCTGGAGCCCGGGATGGTCTTTACCGTAGAGCCGAAGCTCTACGCGCCGGAGATGGACATCGCGATCATGATTGAGGATGTCATTCTCGTGACGGAAGACGGCTTCGAGAATCTCTCAGGCAAGGCGCCTCGTACGGTGGAAGACATCGAACGCATCATGAGCGGCCGGTGACGCGCAGTGAAGTCTCTTCGGGAGTGAGGGTGTCGGCATCGAGGTCCTAATTCCGATTGTCGGCGTCACGACGGTCCTCACCATTCGACTCGGCGGAAAACCGCTCATCGAGACACTCACCAAGGAGCTGCCAGCCTCCGGATTTGGGGGATCCGCGCAGAACGATGCTCGCATCACAGACCTGACCGAACAGGTAGATCTCCTCTCCTCGGAGGTGCATCGACGGAGAGAGGCTCAGACGTTCGATCAGAAGCTGATGGAAGGGAAGGGGGATGAACCCTCTTGACCCAGTGGCTGGGCCAGGCCAGGATCCCTGCCTCATGGACAACATCTACGCTAGCAACTTCGACGGTCGATTTTATCGCCTCTCAGAAACGGGAGAGGCGCACGCGGTCGCGTAGCTGGTGAGTTAACTCACACAGCCCGAGGCAACAGCCGAGGCTCTCTTCCCATCCGGGAGAGGGCCTTTTTTCATGTACCGCACCAAGTGAATACGATGAACAACGAACGAACACCGCCCTCCTCGGAGGGCTCATCCCGGGCCGGAACGCTCGAAGAACTCCGCGCTGAGATCGATCGGGTCGACGGAGCCTTATTGGAGGCGCTTGTGGACCGTGTCCGGCTCGCCGCGGAGATCGGTGTGCACAAAGGCACGCACGGGGCGGTGGTTTTCGACCCCGGACGGGAAGCCCAAATCGTACGCCGCGCGTGCAGCGACGCGCGCGAGGCAGGAGTCCCTGACGAGGGGGTGCGGGGCGTGTACTGGGCGGTATTGGACTATTGTCGCAAGGCAGTAGAGTTGGAGCACCGCAGAGTCCGGACGAAGGGGCAGGAGAGGTCGACGGCATGACATCCCGGGTGAGGGTCGCTTTCCAAGGCGAGCATGGAGCATTCAGTGAGGCGGCGGCGCTCATTCTGAGACCTGAGGCGACCACGGTCCCGTGCCGAACGTTCGACGCGGTGGTTCAGGCGGTGACCGAGGGGGCTGTCGACCTCGGGCTTCTCCCCGTGGAGAACACACTGGCAGGAGGGGTCGTGGCCGCATACGACGCGCTCGCGGCGGGTGCCGTAGCTGCGATTGAAGAGGTCGTAACCCCCATCCGCCACTGCGTCATGGGGGTGGAGGACGCTTCCCTCGAGCTGCTCCGTGAGATCCGGTCCCATCCGGTTGCCTTGGCGCAGTGCGGCGATCTGTTCGTCGAGCGGCCGACGGTCTCTCCGGTGTCGGTTCATGACACTGCGGGAGCTGCGATGGCAGTGGCCGAACTGGGTGACCCCGCCGTGGCCGCGATAGCTCCGAGAGGTGCCGCAGCGCGCTACGGTCTCATTCTTCTCGCGGAGGACGTGCAGGACCGCGACGACAATCAGACCCGCTTCCTTCTCATCGAACGTGCGGAAGAGCGCGCCGAATTCGAGCGCCCAGAAGAACCCGAGGTCGACGCTTCGCGGGCTCTCGTCAGGCAGTTCAAGACGGCGCTCTCCGTTGAAACGGATAACCGGCCTGGAGCTCTGCGTGATCTCTTGGAGCCCTTCGCCTGGGAAGGGCACGACCTCAACTTCGTCGAATCTCGCCCGACAGGGCGCCCATGGACGTACCGCTTCCTGATCGAGTTTAGACACGCGGGCGCCTACGACGTCGAGGAGTTCGCTCTCGGACTTCTCAGAGTCGCCCGCCGCGTGTCGATACTTGGGACGTTCGAAGCACATCAGGGTTGACCGCCCCTTCCGAACGTGCAAGCATGCGGCCCCCAACAAGGGGATGGGCGGAATCGACTTGGTCCCCGCCCGGGAAAACAACTTCATCTGAGATCATGATCTTTCTGACATTCGACCGACTTAGCGGGGCACTTCGACTTCTAGGGCTTTTTATGCCCTTGGAGAGGGTGCCCCGCGCCGTTCGACCCGGATGATGTGACCGGAAGAAGCGACGAAGCGGCGGCGGCCCCTCTCTGCGGAGAGCGGCCGCCGTTTTTTGTATCTACCTAAACCACAGTGCACGACCATGGCTCGCATCACGATTTTCGACACGACGCTCCGGGACGGTGAACAGTCTCCAGGAGCCAGCATGACTGCGGCAGAGAAGCTCCGGATGGGCCACGAGCTTGGTGAGCTGGGTGTCGACGTCCTAGAGGCGGGCTTTGCTGCTGCGTCCCCGGATGAAGTCGCCGCGATTGCTGCAATTGCCCGCGAGGTCGCTGGGCCACGGATTACCGCATTGGCGCGGGCCCACTCAGAAGACATCGAGGCGGCGGCTCGGTCTGTGGAACCTGCGGCCAAGCCGGGCATCCATGTCTTCATTGCGACGTCGGACATCCATCTCGAAAGGAAGCTGGGCATTGGAAAGGAGGAATGCCTCGACCGGGCCGGCGAGGCTGTGCGGCTGGCTCGAACCTTCGTGGAAGACGTTGAGTTCAGCGCCGAAGACGCCACCCGCTCCGATCCAGATTTTTTGACTAGAGTCGTTCAGGTGGCGGTCGAGGCCGGTGCCAAGACCATCAACCTTCCAGACACGGTCGGATACGCGCTGCCCGACGAGATCAGGGAAATGATCGGGGGGCTGCGCGATCGGGTCCCAGGCCTGGACCAGTGTGTGATCAGCACACACTGCCACGACGATCTCGGGTTGGCCGTCGCCAATTCGCTAGCAGCAGTGGAGGCCGGCGCCCGGCAAGTTGAATGCACGATGAATGGGATCGGAGAACGGGCTGGAAACGCCGCCCTAGAGGAGGTTGTCATGGCGTTGCGTGTCCGCGAGAACGGTCTGGGGCACGAAACAGGGATCCAGCACGATCGGCTGTACCGCACAAGCCGCCTTCTCTCGTACCTGACAGGGATACAGCCGCAGCCGAACAAGGCGATCGTCGGGCGGAACGCGTTCTCTCACGAGGCAGGTATCCACCAACATGGGATGCTCAACGATCCGAGGACGTACGAGATCATGACGCCTGCTATGGTCGGGGTCTCCAGGTCGACTCTGGTCATGGGTAAACACTCAGGACGACACGGGCTCGAGGCGCGCCTGGCCGAACTCGGCTACACGCTGTCGCCAGAAGAACTGATGGCAGTCTCGGAACGTTTCCAGGAGTTGGCGGATCGAAAGAAGGAAATTCTGGACGAGGACCTGATCTCGATTCTCCATCATCGCGTGATGGAGGACGTGCCCGAACTGCATCGGATCGTCGAGCTCGAAGTTCAATGTGGCGGCGACGTCTCAGTCGCGTCAGTGACTGCGATGAGCGAGAGTGGTTTTCCCCGTTCCGCTCGGGCCGAGGGAGACGGACCCATCGCCGCAGCGTTTGCTGCCGCAGAACAGCTTCACGATTTCAAGATCGTGTTGGACGAATTCGAGATTCATGCCGCCACACCCGGACGGGACGCGGTAGGGGAGGTCACCATCAGAGCCCACGCAGACGGGCAGACATTCACCGGTAGGGGAGGTGCTACCGATGTGGTCTTGGCCGCCACGCAGGCCTATTTTCATGTGGTGAACAAAGCTGAAGAGGCCAGGGCTCTCGAGGCCCGCCATATGGCATCGATCAATGAGTGGGGGGTCTAGATGGCCACGCTGAACATCGTCCTACTTCCTGGGGACGGAGTCGGTCCGGAGGTGTGCCACTCCGCGGTGCGCGTGTTGGAACGAATCGCCAGTCGCTACCAGCACGACCTCGAGATTGAGGAGCAGTTGATCGGATACGTGGCGTGGGAGGCAGCAGGAAGCCCTCTTCCCGAAGCGACGCTGACCGCGTGCCTGAATGCCGATGCTGCTCTGCTAGGTGCGGTCGGGGATCCCCGTGCTAACGAGCTCACGCCGCTTGACCGGCCCGAGGGCGGACTCCTGGCTCTCAGAAAAGCGCTGGGAGCGTATGCGAACCTGCGACCTGCGAAGGTTGATCCGTCACTCGTGAGCTCCTCCGCGCTGAAGCCGGAACTCGCGTCCTCGGTCGACTTTGTCATCGTTCGTGAACTCACGGGTGGCATCTACTACGGCGAGAGCGGTGTGGTCGAAGGCGGCGCTGCGGCGTTCGACACCATGAAGTACTCGGTCGCCGAAATTGAGCGTCTCGCCCGGGTGGGATTCGATGTCGCACGCACCCGGCGCAGCGCGGTGACTTCCATCGATAAGGCGAACGTCTTGGAGGTCTCGCGCCTATGGCGCTCCACCGTCGAAAGCGTAGCGGTCGATTATCCCGATGTGACTGTGAATCACATGTTCGTGGATCGGGCCGCGATGGAGCTTGTGCTCGCTCCCAGTCAGTTCGACGTGATCCTCACGGGGAACATGTTCGGCGATATCCTGAGCGATGAAGCGGCAGCGGTATGCGGCACATTGGGAGTGCTCGGATCTGCCTGCATCGGTGGGGAGGTTGGCTTGTACGAGCCTGTACACGGGTCGGCGCCGGACATCGCGGGAAAGGATCTCGCGAACCCCATCGGCGTGCTTGTCTCGACCTCGATGATGCTGCGGCACTCGTTCGGTCTGCACACCGAAGCCGATGCCATCGACAGAGCGATCTCCCAGGTGTTGGCAGATGGGCTCCGGACCGCGGATACGGCCTCCCCCGGCGAGTCGTCACTGGGCACCCGCGCGTTTACCGACGCGATCGTGGAGGCACTGTCGTGACCGTCCCTAGAACGATGCTCGACAAGATATGGGAACGACACTTGGTCCACGCCGAGGACGGCACTCCTGATCTGCTGTACGTAGATCTGCATCTGCTTCACGAGGTGACCTCTGCGCAGGCGTTTGAGGGCCTCCGGCTAGCGGGGCGTCCAGTTCGGCGTCCTGATCTGTGCGTGGCGACCATAGATCACAATATCCCGACGACCGATCGCTCCCTGCCGGTGCTCGACGACATCGCCCGACGGCAGATGGAGGTGCTTCGGGACAACGTGGCCGAGCACGGGATCCGAATCTTCGATATCGACGATGAGCGCCAGGGTATCGTGCACGTGATCGGTCCCGAGTTGGGATTGACCCAGCCTGGAACGATCATCGTGTGCGGTGACAGCCACACCTCGACCCACGGCGCCTTCGGTGCACTCGCCTTCGGGATCGGGACCTCGGAGGTCGAACACGTTCTGGCCACGCAGTGCATTCCGAGGACGAAGCCTCGCACAGTGGAGATCCGCCTGGACGGTGAAGCACGACCCGGTGTGAGTGCAAAAGATCTGGTCCTCGCGGTGATCGGCGAGATCGGGGTGGGTGGTGCCACGGGGCACGTGATCGAATACACCGGGGCGGCGATTCGGGCACTCTCCATGGAGGGCCGGCTTACCGTCTGCAACATATCCATCGAAGCGGGGGCCCGCGCGGGGATGATCTCGCCGGACGAAGTCACGATCGAATACCTGCGAGATCGCCCGTTCGGACCCGATAGCGACGCTTTCGAAGAGGCTGCCGCGCGATGGCTCGCGCTGGCCACTGACGCGGAAGCGACGTTCGACCGAACCGTCGTCATCGACGCGGCGAGCATCGAGCCCCAGGTCAGTTGGGGTACGAACCCCGCCATGGTCGGGCCGATCTCCGGAGTGGTCCCGGATCCGGCGGACGTTGAGTCACAGGTCGACCGTCAGGCGATGGAACGGGCCCTGACGTACATGGGCCTCACTCCGGGAACACCGTTTCGTGACATCAAGCTGGACAGGGTCTTTATCGGCTCGTGCACGAACGCTCGCATCGAAGACCTTCGAGCTGCTGCGGCAGCGGTCCGTGGGCGCACGGTACATCCCGACGTGAGCGCGATGGTCGTCCCTGGGTCGGGGTTGGTAAAGAGACAGGCAGAGGAGGAGGGACTGGCCGCCACCTTCCGCGAGGCGGGCTTCGAATGGCGGGAAGCCGGGTGCTCCATGTGTTTGGGCATGAACCCCGATGTCCTCGCATCTGGAGAACGGTGCGCCTCTACATCGAATCGGAATTTCGAAGGCCGTCAGGGAACGGGTGGCCGCACACACCTCGTGAGTCCCGCGATCGCAGCCGCGTCGGCCATTGCCGGGACCTTCGCTGAGCCTGAAGGAAACACCTGATGGATCCGTTCACCAAACACACGGGCACGCTAGCCGTCATGGACCGCGCGGATGTCGATACGGACCAGATCATCCCGAAGGAATTCCTCAAACGCATCGAGCGCACAGGGTACGGGAGGTTCTTGTTCAATCACTGGCGCTTCGATGAGAACGGGGACCTCAAAGCCGACTTTGAGCTCAATCGTCCTGAGGCGGCTGGAGCCTCGATTCTGATCGCGGGTCGGAATTTCGGATGCGGTTCGTCTCGGGAGCACGCGACGTGGGCGCTGAGAGACTATGGATTCAGGGTGATCATTGCGGAGAGTGTCGCGGACATCTTTCGGGAGAATGCGGATCAGAACGGGCTGTTGGTGGTCACGCTGCCCTCCGAGCAGATAGGCCAGATCATGCACGCCCCTGCGCAATCCCTCACGGTTGATCTCGAGGCTTGTACGGTCACGGACAGTGCAGGATTTCTGGCGCAGTTCGCGATCGACTCCTTCCGCCGAGACTGCCTCCTGCAAGGACTCGAACGGATCGGACTCACGCTGCAACATGTCGCGGCTATTCAGGCCTTCGAGGACCGCTCGAACTAACCCCGCACCTCACTTCATCCGGAACAGATAACTCAGCTTCACGAAGAAGCCGTCGTTACGGCGTTCTAAGCCGCTGAACCGGAACGACCTCTCTTCAGTGAGCGTGCTTCCGTACCCAGCGAAGACCACGGTGCCTGGACTCGGTTCGTAGGAAAACAGCGCGTCGAACCCGAAGTTGTTTCGAGTCTGAGCCAGAACCCTCTCGTAACCGCCGTTTCCGTCGGCCCTCACGAGGGGATCATTGGTCCGGCCGTCATCTCGGAGGGCGTCGACCTTCACGGCGTCGTACTCCCCAACGAACCGGAGGAAGATGTCCCGAGTGAGTTGGTACTCCACCTTGATGCGGGGTAGAGACCTTATTCGAACTGAGGTCCGGTCCGTCTTACGCAGGTACTGCTGACGCGTATGACTCCACTCGGCTCGAAGCTGTTCGGTGGGTCGAAAGACGAGGTTGCTGGACCACAGCAGAACATAGGAATTCGACCATTCGTCGAAGTTCTCGTCCTGACCGAAGGCAAAGAAGCCGTTCGCGCTGAAGCGCGGGGAATTCGGTGTTCGGAAGCTCAGGACCAGGTCGTAGTTGTCCAGCTTCGGTTCACCGACGAACGGAATGAACTCCGTGCCCGTCGGGGTCTGATGCTCAATAAACAGACCTTGATACAGGTCGGGCGGATAGTAGAAGCGCTCGATAAGCGCTGAGATCCCGATGTTCCATCCACCGCGAAGCGTGAAGTCGTGTCCGAACGTCGACTTTAGCCAGTTGTCCGGTGTCCCCCCGGCCATGAAGGTCTGATGGAGCCAGTTGGACTCTAGGACCAGGCTCGCTTGGTACTGCTCCACGAACGACCCGGCGTTCCCGTAACGGGTGAGGCTCGGCCCACCCCTGAGTGCGACGGTCCCCACACGACTGAGGAAGCCACTCCTTGCGATCAGATCATCGGACATGCCCTTGAAAGAGACGTTGAAGCCGAACTCACGGCCCTGACGCCGGAGATTCGCGTCCCACAGGTGCCCGTTTTGTGTGACTCCCGAGTTCCTGTCGAAGCTGAATGCGCCCTGCATCTGCAGGTCGTAGATGCCGCCGAACACGAGGCGCGTGTCGGCGCTCGCGAGTCGGTTGTAGTTCGCGCCGTCGACACGGTCCGTATAAGCGACGCCGAGTGTCGACTCTTCTCCGAGGTCCCGTTTGACCCGGAGGATGTTGAAGATCGGAGAGCTCCCGTCTCCCGCGAGGTCCGAATCCTTCGCGGATAGGAAGGCCACCTCGGTGCCCGATACCTTTCCGGTGATCTTTGCCGCCACGTCCGGACTGGCGATCCGTCGTGTGTAGATCAGCCGATTAGGCGTCTGGAAGTTCTCGCTGCCTTCTAGGAAAAAGGGCCTCTTCTCAGGGAAGAAGACGGCATTCCTCGGATCGAACTGGGTCTGGCTAGCATCGGCTTCGACTTGCGAGAAATCTGGATTCACCGAGGCGTTGAGCGTCAGGTTTCTGGTGATGCCCCACCGTACGTTGCCGCCCACTTCCGGAGTGGAGGCATCGTAGTCCCACCGGGATGTACCGGGACTGCCGTCGACGGATGACGTCACGACCGGATTGAGGTCCAACACCAAGCCCCGGTCGAAGTCTTGGAGGTCTTGGAGTGTGCCTCCCTGGGCCAGGAACGAGGCTCTCCCAAGCTGAGCCGGTGTCCAGGTTTGTTCACGGCCCGAGTGCTGAACGCGGCGGATCACGTTGATGCCCCAACTCTGGATATCCGCAGGCTGGAAGGAGACGCTCTTGAAGGGGATCCGCATCTCGATCTGATATCCAAAGGGGGTGAGCTGTCCCTGCGTCTCGTAGATGAAGTCCGGGCTCAGGTCGACCGGGTCCCGCGTGCCACGTCCCCCGAAGCCACGTGACTGTGCTCCCCGTTCGACACGCGACCCATCGGACTGGACCCCGAGCGGATTGACGCCGAAGACCGTCGCGGTCCGCCCGTCGTTGAACGTGTCCAGGAGGATCTGGATGTGGTCGTCATTCGCAATCCGGTCGCGATCGGCCAGAGTGGAACGCACCGTTCCGTGGGGCTCATACGCCTTGATAGCAAAGTGGATGGCCGTCGACGAGTACCAGACCAATACCTCCGTGTTGTCCTCGGCTGCCACGCCGTCTACAGGGCGGTACTGTGAGAAGTCCGTCAGAACTGCGGCTTCGGCCCACGCCGCCTCGTCGAGCACACCGTCGATGACCACGTCTTGGTCCATACGGGGAACCATGACGTCCAACTCTCCTCGACGGCCGCTGTATTCGGTTGTCGACTCCGGGACGCCTGCCTGAGGGGCGGGCCCGGCGGAGGGGGCGAGCTGGAGCAGGGCAATCAGAGGGACAAGCATGAATGACGTTTTCCGGGCTCGGTCAGGGCGAGAATCGAAGGACCAATATCGCAGCGGTCCGGGGATGTGTCAGGTTAGTGGACGTCCTCGCCCCAATGGCGGTGCCTAGCTCCACACCTCGCCGAACAACCGAACGAAGTTGGTCCCCAGCACCTTCTCGATCACCCGGTCGGCATGCCCGCGCGCCGCCATCATGTCCGCGATCGTCTCCATTCGTCGTGGTGTGTTCAGCTCCGGGAGGTAGGGGACCGTGTCCTCACGAGGCGCCGCGATCCCAGCTGCGGAGCGTTGGGCCGAAACAGCATCGAACTGGCTAGGGAAGTCACCGCTGACATCGAGCGGAACGATGCCCTGGTCGCTCCCGATGCCCACGTGGTCCTCGCCGCACACATCTAGAGCGTGGTCGATGTGGTCCATGAAGTCTGAGGCCGTGGGCGGGCCGGCGGGATTCAGGAACGGCATGAGGTAGACGCCGAACACTCCGCCGCCGTCCGCCGTCTCACGCATCGTCGCGTCGTCCTTGCTGCGTGGGTGATCGAACACCGCTTTACACCCGGAGTGTGTGATGGAAACCGGTCCCGTCGCCGCACGGATGCCGTCGATGGTTGTCTGTGGGCCGCAATGCGAAAAGTCGAGCAAGATGCCCAACGCCTCCATGCGCGCCACCGCTTCCCGTCCCAGCTCTGTCAGGCCGCTGTCGTTGGGCGCGAGACAGCCGGTACCGATCTTGTTCTGCACGTTGTACGTCGGCTGGACGATGCGGAGGCCCATCTGGTAGAACCGGTCAAGCCGGTCCAGATCGTCTTCGAACGGAACACCGTCTTGGAAGCCGAAGACCAGGCCGAGTCGACCCGACGCCTTCGCGGCTCGGATCTCGCCCACGGTGGTAGTGACCGAGAGCACATTAGAACTCCGTTCGGCCTCTGCCATCCATGCTTCCATCTTGGCGGCCGTCGCCTCGAGCGCCGTCTGGTTCTCGGTTGGGCGCGCGTTCACCGTGATGTTCACCGCGGTGATCCCTGACCCGCGTACCGCGCTTAGTGCGGCGCTGCTGAGCGGCAGCCCTTCCTGGGGGATGTTGAATTGGATCGGGCCTGCGAGGGCGTCGATCACGATGGCGTCGTCATAACCCGGCCACACTGGCGCGTTATGCACGCCACCAACCCGATCCCAGTTGATGGCAGACGCCATCCCCGGCGTGAGTGCAGCTGTCCCCGCAAATCGAACGAAGTTCCGACGTTTCATGTGCGTCCTCTCAGTTCCCGCCGTCTGCCGCTGCGTCTGCGCGGAACAGAGGGAAGAGTTCGTTCAGCAGTCGAGTCGTGATCGCGACGCGTAGCTCGTTCGAGTCCGGTCCGGTTTCATCCAGCCCGACCGTGTTCAAGGCGGAGATGGCCCCGACTTTGGCGATCGGATCGAAGTACATGTACGAGAGGAAGCCACGTTGGCTGCCGGTGTGACCGACCACCTGATGCCCGCCCTGCTCATACAGAAAGAACGACAGCCCCATCGAAGACGTCCCGTAGGGAGAGTCACCGATCGGCACGACGTCATGCCACATCTCTTGGAGGGAGTTGCGAGAGAGGACGGCGTCGTAGTCGCTCCCATCAATACGTGAGCCCATGAGGAACGCGAGGTATCGCGCCATGTCGCCCATGGGAGCGTTCAGCCCACCGTTGGCCACGGTGATTCCGGTGTTGAAGTCGAGTCCGCCGGCAGTGACCTGATCTTCCTCGACGAAGTAGTGGTTCGATCGGAAGCGAAGCAGGCCCCACGGCGTCATGTCGAAGTACGCGCGGCGCATATCCAAGGGGCGGAAGATGTTCTTGTCGATGTACGCCTCGTAGACGTCGCCGCTCACATACTCAATGACCTTGCCCAGGAATATGATCCCGGGGTTGGAGTAGCTGAACTTCGACCCCGGTTCGAATTCGATCTCCGTGTAAGGGATCATCGAAACGAGCTGACTCCAATCGGTCGGCTCATGCGGCTGCCAGTCCTCACCACCCGCGAACGGCCAGGTGCCGGCCCTGAAGCCGGCAGAGTGGCTCATGAGATGACGGATCGTGATGTCGTCCATGGAGCCGTACTCGTTATGCACCGCTCGTAGCTCGGGCACGTAGTTCGTGATCGGGTCATCCAGGCTGATCAGGCCACGGTCGCGGAGCTGCATGATACCGATCGCGGTGAGCGTCTTCGTGATCGAGGCCCAGTGGTAGATCGTGGATCGACCTACTGGGCGGCCTTCCTGCAGGTTCGCGGAGCCTTCGGTCTCGAAGTTCGTGACTTCACCGTTTACGACGAGAGCCAGAGATGCCCCGACGATGCCTTCCTCTGCGACGGTTGATTTCCAGTGTGCGACGATGTCCGTCCACACCGAATCGGCGCCGGATGGGGCCTGCCCCAAAGCGGGTGGAGCCGTGAAGAGAGCGAATCCGAGTGGGATGAGAACAAAGGACGAGATCGAAGCGACGGGACGAGCGAGCATGTGGACCTCAGTTGGGTGGGATGCTGCCGCAATTTGCCCCTTGATCCCGCAGTCGCGAAAGCCAAGTCGCAAGAATATGGCAGGCTTTCCGGGTCGTCTTGCCGCCCACGAGCCGGTGGGGCGATTCTTCATGTCTGTTCACTCGCCAACCGAACTCGGGAAGATCATGAGACGTATGTCCTATCTGTTGATTGCTGCTCTCGCTGTTTTCGCCGGTACTGTGGGGGCCCAGCAGGATCCGCATATGGCCAAAGCAATGCGGGTGTTGTCTTCGACGCCCCTCATCGACGGCCATAACGACCTCCCCTGGGCGATCCGCCAGAGTGAGGTTGCACCCCACGATGTGGAGGCTCCCGAGCACAACCTCCGGGGAAGTACGCCATTCCATACCGACATCGACCGTCTCCGCGGGGGAAAGGTCGGCGCCCAGTTCTGGTCCGTGTACATCCCGTTCGAAGCGGAGGCTGAAGGCGCCGCCAAAGTGCAGCTCGAGCAGATTGACATCGCCCTTCAGATCGTCGACAAATATCCCGACGTCTTCGAGCTCGCCCTGGATGCGTCCGACGTGAACCGCATCTTCGGTTCCGGAAAGATCGCCTCCATGCTCGGCATGGAAGGTGGCCACGCCATCGAGAACTCACTCGGGACGCTACGTGCGTTCTACGCGATGGGCGTTCGCTACATGACGCTTACCCACAACGGCACGTTGGACTGGGCGGACGCAGGTAGCGACGACGCGCGCCACGGCGGACTCAGCGGCTTCGGGGAAGAGGTCGTCCGTGAGATGAACCGAATGGGGATGCTGGTCGATCTCGCGCACACGTCACCGGCCACCATGAACGACGCACTCGACGTCGCGGAAGCGCCCGTCATCTGGTCGCACGCGGATGCACGCGGTGTGCACGATCACTCGCGGAACGTGCCGGACCAGGTTCTGCGCCGCCTTCCGGAGAACGGCGGGGTGGTCATGATCACTTTTGTTCCGGGCTTCCTCACCGATCAACCCGAAGCCACGATCGCGGATGTCGCGGACCACATTGAGCATGTCGCCGCGGTTGCCGGAATCGACCACGTGGGCATCGGTTCTGACTTCGACGGGATCAGCAGCACACCGGTCGGCCTGGAAGACGTATCCACATACCCGATGCTCTTCGCGGAGCTCTCGCGCCGCGGGTGGACAGAAGAAGAGCTGCAGAAGCTGGCGGGTGAGAACGTCCTGCGAGCTTGGCAGGAAGCTGAGACGGTAGCCCGCCGCTTACAGTTGGAGCGTCCGCCGTCGATGGCGACCATCGGTGCAAACGGCGGCATCAGCCACTAAAGGAGAGACGATGACCAAGCTTCCTCGCCCTCAGCATAGCGAGTACAACGAGTACTACCAGCAGTATGTGGCGCTCGTCCCCGACGGCGACATCACGGTCACACTTCGCGAACAACTCGAAGAGACGATTGCTGTTCTCGAAGGATTCACGCCCGAACGAGAGACGTTTCGGTACGCAGAGGGCAAGTGGAATATCCGTGAGGTGATCACACACCTCATGGATACCGAGCGTGTCTTCGCTTTTAGAGCGCTCACTATGGCCCGGCAGGACGGAGCGAATCTCCCGGGGATGGACCAGGACGAGTGGACGGAGCGTTCCAACGGTGGAGATCGCCCGCTTGCCGACTTGATCCAGGAATGGATCCCGATGCGGCTTGCCAACGTGCATCTGTTCGCCTCGTTCGACGCGGACGCCGGCGCACGAACCGGGATCGCGAGCGATAGCGAGATCAGCGTGCGTGCGCTTCCATGGCTGATCGCCGGGCACGAACTATGGCATCGCGGACTCATTTCAGAGCACTACGTGGAGAAGTCGGTGTGAGTGAAGAAAAGGTCGGGGCGGACAACGCTGGCAAGGACGACGCACGCAGCGCTTTGCGGCGGCGGGATCGGGGGAAGGAGGAACCCTGGGTTACAGACTTCATGATCCAGGCGCCGTGCGGCTTCATGGCTACGGTTGGTAAAGACGGGCAACCCTTCCTCAATTCCAACTTGTACTTCTACGATCAAGAACGGCACTGCATCTACCTCCACACACACCGCTCAGGGAAGACGCGCGACAATGTGGAACAGGTGCAGAAGGTCGCGTTCAGTGTCGCCGCCATGGGTCGGTTTCTGCCGGCTCCGGAGGCGCTCGAATTCTCGGTGGAATACGCCGGCGTCGTGGCGTTCGGCATAGGGACTATCGTCGAGGACGCGGGCGAATGTCGATTCGCCCTCCAGGCGATCCTCGACAAATACGCTCCTCACCTGACCCCGGGTGAGGACTACCGTCCGACGACGGATGACGAGCTCAAACGCACGGCCGTATTCCGGATCGACATCGAGACGTGGAGCGGAAAACAAAAAGAGGTCGAAGAGGACTTCCCGGGTGCATACGCACTGCCGGAGCTGGTCGTACCGTTCCCAGTCAGGTTGGAGCAGCCTCCCGAGTGACTTCGGAGAGAGCTGACAAGCAGCGGCTGGAGCGTGGCAGGCTGAGATCATGACCCCTCGCCTCTGGGCCGTTTCAGCGGCAGTTGTCGTTCTGGGTGTTCTCTCCGCCCAGGCCTCCACGGGAGGAGCCCGTCGAACAGCCGCGACCCTGAAGATGTCGGCGGCCACGGGTTATGTGCTTCTCGCCCTGTGGGTCGGGGCGTCCGAGTCGTCCTTCGGGCGTGTAATGCTGGCCGGCTTCGCCCTGTGCTGGATTGGTGACCTCCTCCTCATCGTGCCCGGACGTGGACAAGCTTTTCTATGCGGTCTGGCCGCCTTCCTCGTAGGACACCTCGCCTACGCGACGGCATTCGCTTCGCTCGGTTTCCAAGTGCAATGGGCCGCGGCGGCGTTCGTTTTTGCCGTCCCCACGGCTCTGTGGATCCACACCTGGCTCATCAGGAGCGAGCTCATGCCACGGATGATCTGGCCGGTTCGCGCCTACATCGTCGCCATCTCGCTCATGTTGGTGATGGCTGCGAGCGCGTTTGGGGCAGGAGCGCCCTTGTTGGTGCCCGTTGGGGCCGCTGCCTTCATGGCATCAGACGTCTTCGTCGCTCGTGAACGGTTCGTGCAGCGAGATCCACTGAATACTGGAGTGGGCCTTCCACTCTACTTTCTTGCTCAGGTGCTGTTTGCGCTCGGCCTATAGGGCCCGAGGCAGCAATCGCCGTGAGACGGGTGTCTCTTGAGCAAAACAGACAGGACCATCCTTGGCCGCCTCCTAATCTTCCAGCCCACGCCCATGCTACGTAGCACCGTCCTTCTTCTGGCCTTATTCGGAATCGCATCTCCGCTGTCCGCACAGGTAAGCGGTGGAGCCGCGAGGACTCCGGTCGATCCGCTGTCGCTCCCACGCCCCGTGATGACGGCATTGAAGATCCAAGGTGGAATTAACATCGACGGACGGCTGGACGATGCCGCTTGGGCTCGCGCGACCCCGACGTCCGAGACGTGGATTCAGATCACCCCAGAGCCCGGAATGCCGGCGTCCGAGTCGACGGTGGTCAGGATTCTCTACGATGACGACAAGCTCTATATCGGAGCTGTCATGCACGACTCGAACGTCGGCGCGTTGAGTGTGCCGGGGCTCGAGCAGGACTTCGATACGCCGAACTCGGACATCTTTGGCTTCGCGCTGGACACCTATCACGACAAGCAGAACGGCTTCGTATTCGCGGTGAACCCGGCCGGCGCGATGTTCGACGCTCAGGCGTTCGACGACCAGCGGTCGATCACCACGGCCTGGGAAGGCATCACCGAAGTTCGCACTACGATCACCGACTCGAGCTGGGTTGCAGAAATCGCCATCCCGTTTGCCACGCTTCGGTTCAACCCGACCCAGGGTCCACAAACGTGGGGGCTCAACTTCTCTCGGAGGCTTCGCCGGAAGAACGAGGACTCCATGTGGGCAGCGGTGCCGCTTCAGTTCCGCGTCTACAAGTTCTCGATGGCGGGCACATTGGAAGGCCTGAGAGACTTGCCTGCGGGTCGAAATCTCTGGGTTAAGCCCTACGTGCTGGGCGATTGGATCACCGGGCCCGCAGTGGTTGAGGAAGGAAGCGAAGGAGCGGTCGGACTCGATCTGAAGTGGGGGGTCACCCCGAAGCTCACACTCGACCTCACCGCGAATACCGACTTCAGTCAGGTCGAAGTCGATGCGGAGCAGGTGAACCTCACGCGCTTTTCTCTGTTCTTTCCCGAAAAGCGTGACTTCTTTTTGGAAAACGAAGGCACTTTTGCCTTTGAGGACGTGAGCGTCAGGAACTTCCGCACGGGCAGCTCGAATCGAAAATTCCGGCTCTTTCATTCGCGCAGGATCGGACTTTCGCCGAGTCGCGAGCCGCTCCCGATTCTCGCAGGGGCGCGGATGACGGGGAGGATCGGAGAGCAATGGGAGGTCGGCCTGATCAACATGCAGACCCGGTCGGTCCTCGGTCCTGAAGACGGGGCCTCCTTCGACGCCGAGAATTTCTCGGTCGCGCGGGTGAAGCGTCACTTGTCGGGTGGCTCCAACATCGGCGCAATGTTCGTAAACCGGCAGTCCACAGGACTTTCGGGGCGGCCCGCGGAATTCAACCGCGCCTATGGCATCGATGGCAACTTCAATGTTCTCCCCACGCTCGTGGTGTCGGCCTATGCGGCTCGGACAGACGAGTCGACGCCTTCTGGGGACGACAAGAACGTCGCGATGGTGCAGGCCGCGTGGCGCAGCGCCGTATTCAACTCCTCGTTCTTGTTCAAGCATGTCGGAGACGGATTCAACCCAGGCACGGGCTTCATCGATCGGACGGCGGTCCGTCGCTACTACGGGACGGTTGGGTTCCATCCGAAGGTCCGTAAGAGCGGGATCTTGGAGATCAACCCGTACTTCGACGTCGACGCGTATACGACTCTGAACGGATCGCTGGAGACGCGCACGCTCACGCCGGGTGTGCAGGTCAGCCTTATGAACGGTGGGTCGCTCTCAATGGACTACGCCGATCACTACGAGCAGCTCTTTGCGACGACGAGCATTGCGGGTGCGAGTCTCGCGGCGGGCGAATACCGGTGGCGGGCTCCGAGCATGAATCTGATGACTGCCGGGAACAAGGCTCTGTCCGGACGTGTCTCCTTCTCGAAAGGTGACTTCTACGACGGCGAACGCACCTCGGTCTCATTCCAAGGCCTATATCGCCCTAATGAGCACTTCTCGCTGCGGCTCTCGGCCCAGCACAACGACCTCAAGCTCGGTGGCACCGACTTCACCGCAGATCTGTTCAGCGGCCAGCTCCGGTACGCGAAGGACACCCGCACTTTCCTCATGGGCTTCGTTCAGTACAACGAAGCGACGGAGGAGATGGTCACGAACGTGCGCTTCAACCTGATCCACGCGCCCCTGTCCGATCTCTTTCTGGTGTTCACGGAGAGGAGGTCATTGGCCGACGGGGTGACGACACCGGTCCTCGAGCGCGGGATCACGCTCAAGTTCACGAAGCTGTTCGCGTTCTAGGTCAGCGTTGTCCCGCGTGCTTGGCGGCTAGGGCCGCGAGCCCGAGATCGATCTCCTTCCGCGACACCCACCGTCCGCGGACCATCACACCCACGCGATCTGTCAGGTTCTCAAGGTCGTCGATCGGATTCGAACCCAACAGGACGAGATCGGCGCGCTGGCCAGCGGCCACCGTACCGAATGACCCATCCAACTCGAGATGGTCGGCCACGTACTTCCCCACCCAAGCCGTCCCACTCTTCAGGATTTCGTAGTTCGAGATGCCGGCCTCGGCCACGACCTGCAGTTCACGGTGAAGGGCATATCCGGGCACGTTGAACATCTGCGGTGAGTCCGTGCCCATCAGGATGCCTGCGCCGGCGTCTGAGAGCTCCTTGAGGACCTGCTTTCTGAGCGCCAGGTAGGCGGCCACCTCTTCCTCGCCGCCTCGCGCATTCCCCCCGGACTGACGACGCCAGGCATCGCGCTGACTCTGAGACACGTACTTCATCTCTGGCTGTGACAAAATGGCGTCCGCGTCAGGGAAGCCATACAGGTTCTCCCACAGGTACATCGTCGGGACGACGTAGACGTCGTTGTCGATCGTGAGCTGGACGATCTCCGCGAGTTTTCTCTCGTCCACACCTTCCACGAGCCCGCCCAGGCTGATGGTTCCTGCGTTCACTTGGGCCTGGACGTTGTCGGACGCGATGGCCTGCACGTAGCCGTCTAGGTGATCCACGGTCGACATGCCTGTTTCGATCGCATGCACGAGCCCGACATCAGCCGGCACGTGTCCGCCAAAGGTCAGGTTCACTTCCTCGGCGACCTCGGCCATTCTGTCCCACGCGTCGAGCGGGATGCCAGGGTGGATCTTCATGAGGTCATACCCGCTCTCCTTGGCCGCTCGCATCAGGCCTTCGGCGGCTTCAGCGGTCGGCGCCGTGGTCCCGTTCAGGGAGGGAGCGGCCACGTAGAAGTTCGGACCTAGGACTTCACTCTGTTCGAGCTCGTCGGCCAGCGGGATCTGGTAGTCCGAGCCCAGCATGCCTCGGATCGTCGTGATGCCATTCGCGACATACAGAAACAGAAGGTCCTCGACTGCGTCCCTGGGGGGATTGTCGCCGGGGGGCACGTGGGCGTGCATCTCGGCGAGTCCGGGCATGAGGTACTGGCCGGTTCCGTCGATGACCGTAGCGCCCCTTCCAAGCGTCACGTCGCCTGCCGTACCAACTTCGGTGATGCGCCCATCCACTACGACAACCGTTTGGTCGGCTAGTGCCGTCTCTGATGTCATCGGTAGGACGTTCACGTGGGTGAACGCGATTGTTCCAGGCGCTGCCTGGGCAGCGTCTTCACAGCCCATGAACGCGATCGCCGCCAGCAGCGTGAATCGACGAATTATCATCATCCCAGAACCCCCCACTAGATTTCTATGCTCGGACAGAGGCCCAACATCGGCGTCTGGACGGGATCGGGCCAGCACTCTTCCCACACGATTTCGATGACGAATATGCGATCCAGAATTTCCCTCCTGTTGTTCGCTCTCCTGTTTGGTTTTTCCGGGGCCTCTGCGCAGGAACCGTCCATGCCGGATCATCCCGCGCTCCAAGAGGCGTATCTCGCCTGGGACCGGGGTGACTATCCGGATGCGCTACGCGGTTATCTGGATGTCCTTAAGGGCGCCGAAGGGCTGGCGCACTTGGAAGAAATCGCTCGCCTGACGGGCGAGGTGTTCAACGTCACCGAAGTCGCGACGGATGGTGCGGGAGTCGCCGTCTCGCCTGATGGGCGTTTCGGCACCTACAGGGTCGCAGGGCCGGCTGGCTCCGTGACGAAGCTCGTGGACCTCGCGACCGGCGAAGTCGTACGGGACCTGGTGGGCAGCCTCACCGTGCTCGGCCCCAACGGCACCACCGCATCGATTCGTGTTGAAGAAACGCCTGCGGTCGTGGCTGCGCGGGCGGCCGAAACCTCAGCCCAGGGGAGGGCGGGTCGGATGCGCGCTCGGATGGCTACGACTTGGGAAGAAGCCAAGGCGGGGACTGTCGTGCTCACCACGAGCAGCGGGGACCGCAGCATCGACCTAGACGGTCGAGCGCCCGTCCAGATGACGTTTGCCACAGGGTCCGGCGACCTCTTCGTGGTCGCCGCCGCCGCGGATGATGCCACGAGCACCTCGGTTTTTTGGGTCGCAAAGAGCAGTGTGACCCCGATCGATTTAGGTGTCGGCATACGTAGCCTCCTTGTCTCGGCTGACGGAAGCGCCCTAGTCGGCGTCCTTGAGAACGCGGTCGCCGGGCTCTCTAGAGGGGGGAACCCGGTCATGCTTCCGGGAGCTTCGAACGCGTCGCTCTCCGCAAATGGTGTCCTGGCGTTCACCCGTCAGAACGGTACCAACACCACCGTTCATGTCATCGATCTCGGCGCGGACGAGTCAGCACCCCGATCGGTATATGAGACTGCGAAGCGCATCCAGAATCCTCAGGTGTCGCCTGATGGCGCTCACGTCGCGTTCGAGTTGATGGACCTCCACGACTGGGAGGTCTGGGTGGCGGTATCGGACGGGAGCGGTGACCGCCGTTTGTCCAGGGAAATTCAGCACGACCGACGTCTCCGGTGGATCGATGCCGGCCACATCATGGCGGCGAAGGGCGAGGGGCGGCACATGCGCTCCTACCTGTACGACCTCAGTGGGAGCGAGCCGCTCAAGCTCTTTCACAACAACTCCGTCCGGACCATCGCGCCGGAGTACGAGTGGGCGGTGGCTCCCGGCTCCGGGAAGATCCTGATGGTCGCGGAGCGCGACGGTGACACGGTGTCTCCGGAGCGTGGCGTGTATCTCCTCGACCTCAATACCCGAGTTGAGCGGGCTGATGTAGAGGCCCGCCTCGAGACCGCTCTAGCGAACGAAGTGGATCTCCGTAACAGAGGAGAGGCGACGTTCGCCCCGATCGCCGCGGACGTCACACGGGTCACTCAGCAGATCTCGACAGGCAGGATCTTCCAATACGCACGGGACGTGTACGGCTTTGGATCCAAGCACGTGACGCAGCCGGGCAACGCGCTAGCCATCGAGTACTACGCGAATAAACTGCGTTCATTCGGATATGAGCCCGAGCTCGAGTGGTTCGAGGGTCGTGGGCAGCGGACCGCCAACGTGGTCGTGCGAATTACTGGCACGGTGAATCCAGATCTGATCTATGTCGCGAGCAGTCACTTCGACTCTACGGAGCGGGGGCCAGGCGCTGATGACGACTCGTCTGGAGCAACGGCACTCCTTGAGGTCGCGAGAGTCCTGAAGGACCATCCTATGCCGGCGACCATCGAGCTCGCCTTCTTCACCGGCGAGGAAGCGGGCCTCCTGGGTAGCCGTGAGTACGTCCGGCGTGCCGTCGCGAGCGGAAAGCGCATCGTTGGCGCTCTGAACAACGACATGGTCGGGTGGAAAAACGACCACCGACTCGACAACACGATCCGGTACTCGAATCCCGGAATTCGGGACATTCAGCATGCGGCGGCCATCCAGTTCAGTGACCTGATCACCTACGACGCGCTGTACTACAAGAGCACTGATGCCGCTGCGTACTACGAGGCGTATGGAGACATCGTCGGTGGAATCGGCTCCTACCCGGTGCTTGGCAACCCGCACTATCACCAGTGGACGGACCGTCTCGAGACGATCAGTCAGCAGTTGGTCGCGGAGGTCTCGAAAACGACCGCCGCCACACTCATGCTTTTAGCCTCGAGTCCAGCACGACTCACCGGCATGGTCGTGGATGGCGAGTCGGTTACATGGGATGCCGCGCCGGAGTCCGACATCGCGCACTACGTGGTCGAGTGGCAGATCGAAGACGGCTGGGCCGCCATGACCGTGACGTCGAATTCGGCGACGACGGCCGGTGTGGTCGGTGAGATTCGGGTACGCGCAGTGTCCCAGCGCGGCACAACGGGCTGGGACTGGGCCTGGGCTGCCAAGAACTGAGCAGATGGCGCCGGTGTTACTCCGGCGCCATCCCCATGAGCCACGAAAGAGCTTCGCTACGATCCCTGAACGGGCGGGTCTCGAGACCCGCTGCCTGGGCACTGGCCCCGGCCTGGTTCATCATCCCGAAGACGAGGTCGGACGGCGCGATTACGGCGACTCCAGTGACTGAGTCATTGTATTCGGCGAAGAAGCTTGCCGTGTCTCCGATCTGCTCGGAAGACTTGTGGCGCATGCCAGCCGCGCCCGACATGTCCACGAGGACAGGACTCGGCACCGGCCGGTCCGGATCCTCGAGCCCGGCGGCACCTACGCGGCGAACCTCGCTCGAGGTGTAGTCCCCGTCCACGGTAAGGACGAGGACCCCCTCGGTGAGTCTAGAGAAGACGGGGATCGTGTCCCCCTTGGCCTGGCAGCCGTTCAGACGTCGTGCTCCACTCCGCACTCAACGTCGCCAGCATCTCGGTGAAGAAGGCCATCTGGGAGGCCTGGTCGGCTGACAGGGGGCCGACCCATCCGCCGGCAGAACCGCGCAGCCGCGTGATGCGTCCACTGAGTTCCTGAGTTTCTCTGGCCATATCGCGAACCTTGGCCTCGAGATCTGCAGCGAGTTGGAGTGGATCATTGTCGGCATCGAGTCGTCGAGCGACCTGGCCCGCCTCGCGACTCAGTTCCTGGGCGCTGGTGGCCAGTTCCCCTATTCGAACGAGCGTTTCGGTCCACTGGCGCCGAACCAGGGGATCGACATCGATCCGCGGATCCTCTTTCACGCGCAGCGTCTGCGCGTGGGTTACGGCGCCCGCGGAGAAGCGGACCGTGTAGAGACCCGGCACGACCCAGGGCCCGCCGCCGCCGCCGCCGCGACCGCCACCGCCGGCCGCGCCGTGCCGGAGATTCCAGGTCGACCGGTTCATTCCACGTTCCGAGCCCCCGTTCACCTGAGCGATTTCCGCTCCCATCGCGTCATGGACTGTGATCGACACGTTCGTCCCTGTCGAAGACAGCCAGTAGTCGATGATCGCACCGGCAGGTGGGTTCTCGCCTTCAAAAATCATGTTGCCGGTATGGGCGCGTTCGTTCCGGTATCGAATCTGCTCCGCATCCTCGATACCGAAGAGGTGTGCAGGTGTCGCGGCAATGGCCGGCGTCATTTCCTGTAGCGCGTTGACCTGATCGAGGATCCACACTCCGCGCCCATGTGTCCCAAGCACGAGGTCATTGTCCCTGGGATGCACAACGAGGTCGTTCACAGCCATGGTCGGCATGCCGCCCTTCAGTTCAACCCAGTTGCTTCCGCCGTTCCATGACCACCATACGCCGAACTCCGTGCCCATCCACAGAACGTCTGGGTTCCGCAGGTCTTCTTTCACTGCGCGGACCACACGCTCGGCAGGCAGGTCACCCGTGATCGACATCCAGGACATCCCGTCGTCGTCGGAGCGCCAGATATAGTTGTTGTAGTCGTCGTTCCGGTAGTTGTTCGCGACCGCATAGACCCGGCCCTCGACGCTCTTCGACGCATGGATGCGGTTCACCCACATCATTTCTGGTGCTCCCTCCATTCGATCCGTCACCAATGTCCAGCTTTGGCCGTCGTTCGTGGAGATCTGCACGTTACCGTCGTCAGTACCGGCGTATAGGATCCCTGGCGTGAACTCTGATTCGGCTACGGCCGTGAGCGTGGGCCAGTATGGGATTCCGTCATCGAGCGACAGCACGAACGAATCCGGCATCTGCTCCATGATCGCCAGTGTCCGCCGGTCCGTTCCCGTCGTCAGATCTCCAAGGCCAGTCCACGTGTCACCTCGGTCGGTGCTCTTATAGAGCTCGACCAATCCGGCGTACAGCGTGTTCGGGTCGTGCGGGCTGATGATGAACGGGCCTTCCCAGTTCCCGGGTGTCATGGCGTTCCCCAGTCGCTGATCCGGGTCCCCGAGATCCGGCCACGTCGTCCAGTTGCGGCGGGCACCGATGAAGCCCTCCGGCTGGTTGGGTCTGATGCTACGGCTCTCGCCGGTCGCCATGTCGTTTCGGGTGAGCCCGAGGTACTGGCTCTCAGAATAGAGGATCCTGTTGTTGGTCGTGTCGACCACGTTCCAGAACCCGTCGCCGCCGCCCCAGCGTACCCAGTCTTCGTTCAGGATGCCCTCGGCCCGGTACACCGCGTTCGGGCCCCTCCACGATCCGTTGTCCTGGAGCCCACCGTAGACGTTATACGGGTGAGCCAGGTCTACGGAGACCTGGTAGAACTGGCTTAGCGGGAGGCTCGTGATGTAGAGGAAATGGTCACCGCGGTCGTAGCTGATACCGAGCCCTCCATCGTCTGCCTTCATGATGTGTTCGGAATCGTGCGGGTTCACCCAAACGAAGCGGTCGTCGCCGTGCGTCCTGTGCTGGCGCGGCACGGTGAACGTCTTTCCGGCATCGTCCGAGTAACTGTAGGCGTTCAGCATGTAGACCCGCTGGTCGTCGTTCGGATCGACGAGGGGCTGGCTCGCGTACATCGGGCGAGGGTTCCAATCGCTCTGGAAGGTCCACGTCTCACCGTGGTCTTCGGAGCGATAGAGACCGGCCACACGCTGTTCGTACGCGGTCGCGGCGTTGAACCGTTTGCCCTGCTCTACGGAGGCGTAGAGGATCCGTGGATCCGCCTCGAAGATCGAGATCCCGATGCGACCGATATCACCGGTCGGCAGGCCGTTGTCGAGCCCCGCATTGGTGAGCTTGGTCCACGTCGCTCCAGCGTCCATCGACTTCCACATCGCGCTTCCGGGGCCACCGCCATGAAACCCCCACGGGCGACGCTGCCGCTGGTAGGTGGCTGCGTAGAGTACGCCGGGCGCGTTCGGGTCCATCGCGATGTCTACGACGCCAGTGAGTTCGTCTGCGTAGAGGACGAGTTCCCAGTTCTCTCCGCCATCGGTTGTTTTGTAGAGGCCGCGCTCTTCATTCGGGCCCCAGAGATGTCCCAGGGCTGCGACGTAGACGATGTCGGCGTCATCCGGGTGCATCACGATTCGGCCGATGTGATGGCTTTCGGGGAGCCCCATGTTCGTCCACGTCTCGCCACCGTTGATCGACTTGTAGACGCCGTCGCCCCACCCCGTGCTTTGTCGATTGGCACGCTCGCCCGTACCGACCCAAACGATGTCGGTCTCCTTTTGGTGGACAACGATGTCACCCACGGAGTGAACCGCTTCGTTTTGAAATACCGGTTCGAACCGGACGCCGTTGTCCGTCGTCTTCCACACGCCGCCGGTAGCCGACGCGATGTAGAAGACCTTGGGGTTCGAGTTCACGACCGCGATATCGACGAGCCTCCCACTCATGGTGGCGGGTCCGATGTTTCGCGGAGCGAGACCATCGAAATCAGCCGTGGCCAGCTGACCTGCCAGGGGGGACGGGGCCGCCACCCAGAGGAAGGCGAGAGCGAGCAATCGGAGCGCGTTGCGCATCGTGTTCTCCATACATGACGTACGTTTCTATGGGCCGCGGAAGATGCCGGTGGCTTGCAGGCCGAGCAAGCAAAGCCGGCCCGAGAATTATTAAATTGATATACTGCCTTGAAGACGAACCCGAGCCGACCCTGAGGACTATGCTTCTTCGACGCTTCTACGACGACAAACTCGCCCAGGCCAGTTACATGATCGGGTGTCAGGCCAATGGCCAGGCGATCGTGATTGATCCGCACCGGGACACTGATGTGTACCTTGAGGCGGCGGACGAGGAGGGACTCGAGATCACGTATGTCTCCGAGACCCACATCCATGCGGACTACCTGTCAGGGTCTCGCCAGCTCGCGAAGAAGACCGGAGCCAAGCTCCTCCTTTCAGGGGACGGGGACGACAGCTGGCAGTACGGCTTTGTAGATGAGGACGGGGCAAAACTCCTACATGACGGTGACGAGGTGAAGCTCGGCAACATTGTGATCAAGGTGTTCCACACGCCGGGACACACTCCCGAGCACATTTCATTCATGGTCATCGACGGCGCCGCCTCCAGCGAGCCCATGGGGCTGCTTACTGGCGACTTCATCTTCGTGGGAGACGTCGGGCGGCCGGACTTGCTCGAAAAAGCTGCCGGAGTAGCGGACACGATGGAGGCCGGAGCCCGGGTGTTGTACAACGCGCTCGAGCGTTTCAAAGACATGCCGGGGTACCTACAGGTGTTGCCGGGCCATGGCGCCGGGTCCGCATGTGGAAAGGCGCTCGGGTCGGTCCCGTCCTCGACCCTAGGGTACGAGAGGCTCGTGAATTGGGCGTTTCAGGTGGACGGCGAGGACGACTTCGTTTCCAAGGTGTTAGAGGACCAGCCTGAGCCACCGGCCTACTTCGCTGAAATGAAGCGAATGAACCGCGACGGTCCGGCCATCCTCGATCGGCTACCGGAGCCGACTCCCATGGCTCCCGAGGATCTCCATGGGCTGCTCGCGGAAGGCGGCATCGTAGTTGATACACGATCGCGAGATCGATTTGCCCAAGGCCACATACCAGGCACGATCAACGTTCCGCTGGACAAAGGGTTTCCGAATTGGTGCGGGTGGATGTTACCGTACGACCGACCCATCTGCTTCATCGTGGATGGGGAGGACCAAGCCAATGAAGCTGCTCGCGATCTTGCGTTTATCGGGATCGATAACTCGGCGGGGTACTTCGACGCGGCGGCACTGGAGTATTGGGCTGCCAACCATGGTCCTCTCGAGATGACGACTGTCATCGACTGGGAGGCCGCGGAGCTGGCAATGGCTGAGGAAGATGCGTTTCTGCTCGACGTGAGGAAGCTCACGGAGTGGAACGAAGGGCACGCTCCAGGCGCCACACATATCCACCTGGGGCACCTCCGAGGGCGCACGAAAGAAGTGCCACTGGATCGCCCTGTCCTCCTCTACTGCCGGACCGGACACCGCTCTGGAATCGGAACCAGCGTGCTTCAGGCTGAGGGATTCACCGACGTACGGAACATTGACGGCGGCATTGTGGATCGAAGTAAGAGAGGCCTGCCGATCGGGTAATGGACGCGGAGTCGAGGAGCTTCTCGCTTTTCAGGGCAGAAATGCAATAGATTAAAGGGTCCTGTGTTGGGTTTCTTCTTGTCGCGTCCGCGGGGCCCATGTACGAATCGGGAGACAAAAAGGAGCTGGGCGGGTTTGCGCGCTCGATTGACGCCCTTTTTACGGGTGCTTCTGAGCCCGAACCTGCGCCTGAAGTCGAAGTTCTTGACGCTGATATCGACCCATTTATTGATTTGGAAGGCGCCGCTGTCTCCGGCGTAGGGGCAGCGTTGGAGCCGGAGATGTCGTTCGATGCTCTGGCTCCGGATGCGCCCGAAGAAGTCGAGATGTCGTTCGACGCTCTGGCTCCGGATGCGCCCGAGGACATAGTGGTCGACTTCGCTTCGCTGGCCCCCGATCCGGACGAAGAGGTCTTGCTCGCGCCGGAGAGCGAGCCGCTCGAGGGTGGAGCCGCCGCCGATGTCATGCGGGAAGAAGTGCCGGACGAGGTGAAGGAGGCCGGTCCGGTGCCAGTTCTGGCCGATCCGGACGCACTCTCGGCTGCGCTTGATGCGTTCCTCGCCAGCCCGCGACTCGAAGGAGAGAGGCAGGCGAGAGAGATCCGCCAGATGGTGGACGCGCTGCGAGCGGCGAACGCTCTCGACCCGCTCGCCGACGCTGTAGAACGCCTCGTTACCGAAGCGTCGGACGATGAGGCGAGCCTCGCCTTGGCCGACCTGATGGTCACTGCGGGCGTGGCGAGTCGAATCGCGGCCCGGCTGGGCACGGAGCGTGACGAAGAGCGCCGACAGCATCTGTTCGCCGTGTGTAAGGCTGTTGGGCTCGAAATGGCGATCGCGATTTCGGACGCCCTCTCGGACACGAACGACCGTTTCGCTCGACGCAGTTTCATGGACGCGATGGTGATGCTCGGCAGTACCGGTATGGTCGTAGTTGAGCAGATGGTCGACGACAATCGCTGGTTCGTGATTCGGAATGCTGTTGCGATTCTCGGTGAGGTCGGCGGCGATCGAGCCGTAGAATTGATCACGAGTAAGCTCGCACACACGGACGGGCGAGTCAGACGAGAGGCCCTTCTCGCCTTGGCCAAGCTTGGCGGCGAAGATGCTGGCATGCTTGTTTATGGGATGCTTGAGGATCCCGATCCGGATGCGCGCCTGGCCGCAGCGATGGCGGCCGGTGAGTTGAAGGTGGAGCGGGCGTTGAAGCCCCTTTTGGGGATTCTCGATTCAGAGTCGGATGAGAGTGTGACCGTGGCGATCCTGCAGGCGCTTGGGAAGCGGGGCGATCCCGGGGCGGTCAACTCGATCGAGAAACGCGCAACGGTGTCGTTCTTCTCGAAATCGCCGCTTGATGTTCGCATCGCAGCGTACCGAGCGCTCTACAACATTGGGACCCCGCACGCCAAGCGTCTGATCAATCAGGCGGTAGACGACAAGGATCCCGATGTCAAAGCTGCTGTCCGCGACATGATCGGGATGAGCTAGATCGTCTCCAGTGCTCGACCTATAGCCCGAAGGAAGAGCGGTACCTCTCGAATCGCCTGAGCTGGAGACGGGAAGGGGTCTTGAGCGGAGTGCCCGAAGAGCCGAGTCACAGTCGCTCGGGCATCCGAGGACGACACCAGGGCGTCTTGGAGGCGGTGACCCTCGGTGTATGGGATAAGATGATCCTTATACCCGTGAATGATGTGCACGGGGCGCTCCACTTCGGCGAGGTCAGGTCCCGCTTCCATCCCGGGCTCGATCCGCGATCCAGCTTCGGTCAACAAGCCGGCCATCCGTCGGCCCTCTTCGAGATCCGGCTCCTCGTTGGACGCCGGGGCAATGAGGTCGAGCAGAGGCAGCCGGTCCGGCTCGATGCGACTCCGGGCTTCGACCTTGGCGGGATCGTATATCGGATCCCACGCCACGGCTCCAGTATCGCCAGCTAGCGCTGCCAGGCGTCTCAACTCTCTGGCCACGTCGCCCGCGTCCTCGTACCCGGGGACCGAAGTGAGATAGTTCGCGGCTACGATCCAGCGTCCGTAGGGATCTGGGCGGAGCGTGTGGCTCTGGCCGCCGTACTCATGCTCACCCGTGAACATGAAATCGATCGTGCTCTCAAGGTGACAGTACCCGCCGAAGCCGATCGCACCGAGCACACGATCACGGATGGCCGGATCCGCCATGGAGGCGATGGTATGAGGAGCTCCGAACGAGAAGCCGATCAGGCCGTACCCCTCCGTGCGCACGTCTGACATGCCGTCGAAGGCCTGGATCGCGCGCAAGATCGTGGGTCGCGTGAGGGTGGGTGCGAGATCCAGTTTCCGCCATTCCGGCACGTCGGGCACGAGCACCGCGGCACCTGTCGCCGCGAGCGCTCGTGTGAAGCGGACCAACTGCGGGTGCGAGCGACCTGGGCGGGTGATGCCATGCATGACAATCCAGCCGGGAAGTGGCTCCCGGGCCCCTCTCCGCCGGAGCAGCGTCGCCGGAATCGGGGTGCCGTCCCGGTCTAGGACGACGTCCTCTTCGGTCACGTCGGCCCGGCCGGTGAGCCAGGTCCGTACGTAGCGTGTGGTTCGTATCAAGGCGGATGACATGAATGAAGCTACCCGAGGCACGATGCGCAGGGCCAGTCGGAATGCGACGTAGAACCACCCTTGAGTTGGCGTAGTTCGCCTGAGCGTCTTGCTCTGCGGGCGTCCTCCCAGCATCATCGGCCAGATCCAACCCGAGTCACCATCAGGAGTTCATCTTGAAACGTTCAGCGTTTGTAGTCGCGTTCCTCACGGCTTTCGTAGCAATGCCCGCGGCCGCCCAGGAAGGTCCTAAGATCTCGCACGGTTCGCGCGCCGGTGTTCCGTACAGCCCAGCCGTCCAAGTCGGCAACATTTTCTGGTTGTCCGGCAAGATTGGAGCTACCGGGGAGACGAGGGGCATGACGGAGGGCCGCACGGCCGCCGAGACCCACAACATCATGGGTCAGTTCGAAGAACTGCTCGCGGAACACGACATGGATCTCAGCAACGTTGTTCGCGGCGTCGTCTACCTCACGGATCTCGACGCCTACGCCGAGATGAACGAGGCGTATGGGTCCTATTTCCCGACCGACGCGCCTTCGCGCGTCACGTTGGAAGTCTCGAATCTGGTCGCCGGCGCGGCCATCGAGATCAGTTTTATCGCGGTGAAGAACTGATCCAGCTCGTTCACACGTCGTTCGGTTGTTGACGTGAGCTTGGACCGCAGAGCCTTCTTCTCCGTCCTGGGTGGCGCTTCATTGGCGTGGCCCAGGGCGGTAGAGGCCTTGGCTCTAGAGCTTGCTCCTGGCGGAGCACCCGACGACGAGGCGTTCTGGGGTGTGGTCCGCGGGCAGTTCCTCATCCCGCCAGACAGGATCTACATGAACAACGGCACGCTGGGGGCTCCCCCTCGCGTGGTCGTAGATGCGGTCACCGAACATGCCCGTCGGGTCGCAGCCACGTACCCGCCGCGAGTCTCGTGGGATGACGTGAAGTCGTCTCTCGCCGGCCTGATCGGAGGAGATCCGGAGGGCTTCGTCTTTCCTCGGAATACGACGGAAGCCATGAACTTCGTGGCGAACGGCCTTGATCTCCCGGACGGCGCAGAGGTGCTTTCAACGGACCACGAGCATATCGGCGGACTCGAGCCGTGGAAGCTGGTGACCCGCCGCCGGGCTCTACCGCTGAGGACGGTGTCATTGCCCGCGCCGGCTGCCTCCAGTGAGGAGCTACTCGAGGCCGTGTGGTCAGGCGTGACGGACCGGACCAGGGTCGTGTGTGTGTCCCACATCACGTTCACCACGGGGACGATCCTACCGATCACTGAGCTGTCGGCACGCTGCGCTGAGCGTGACATCGTCCTTGCTGTGGATGGTGCGCATCCGCCCGGGATGATCCAGATGGACCTGAACACGCTCGGCGGCGACTTCTACGCCAGTTCGCCACACAAGTGGCTGTTGGCACCCCAGGGCACAGGGCTCCTGTACATCGCGGAGCCCTGGAGAGAGAAGTTGTGGCCGACCTTGGCTTCCGGGGGGTGGGACGACATGACGTTGGGGGCTCATCGGTTCAACCACATGGGGACGATGGACGAGTCCCGAATCGCTGGTCTACTCGCCGCTACCGAATTCTTCCACGCCCTCGGCATGCAGCGTGTCGAGGGTCGCGTGAGGTACCTGCGGGGCATGCTTCAAGAGGGCCTCATGCACATCCCTGGACTGTCTTTGGCCACACCGTCGGACAACGCTCTGAATGCTGCGATGGTCTCATTCCGTATCGACGGGGTGGAGTCCTTGGACTTGCAGGCCCACCTTTCGCGTGCCGCCAAGGTTCGCACCAGAGTGATCGGAGAGTACGACTACGGTTGGATGCGCCTCTCCACGCACATCTACAATTCTCCGGGCGACGTGGAGCGAGTGTTGGAACTGCTGGATGATGCGGCGCGAAATGGTGTTCCTGCTCGAGACGGCCGACCCTAAAACAGCCATGCGCCCCAGCGGAGACCGGATGATCAGACGTTCTGTGGCAGACGCCACAGCAGCCCTCGGCACGTTCTTCGCTGGGGGCACGGGCGACGAATACACCCCGCCCTACCGGGTGGCGCTGGCGGCGAGCCTCGGTGTATTCATGCTATACGTCCTCACCCTGGCGCCCACCACGGCGTTTTGGGACACAAGTGAGTACATCGCCACGGCCCACATCGTCGGGATCCCCCACCCACCAGGGAACTCTCTCTTCGTCATGGTCGGCCGAGTCTGGACAATCTTGTTGGCTCCCCTCGGGCTCTCTGTTGCCGTGAGGGTGAATCTCTTGGCTGCGGTCACGAGCGCAGGCGCCTCAGGGTTCTTCTTCCTTGTGTCGCATCGGGTGCTCTGGGCCCTGTTCGATCAGAAGGACAAGGCCATATTCGGTGCTCTCGCATCGGTGATGATCGGAGCGACCGCGTACACCGTTTGGGGCCAGTCGACGGTCAACGAGAAGGTCTATACCGTCAGTGTCTTCATCATCGCAGCCGTCTCGTGGCTGGCGGTCCGGTGGCGAGATCAACACGATCAGCCCGGAAGCGAACGGTACCTGTTGTGGGCGGTCTTCTTGATGGCGCTGGGTTCGACGAACCACCAGATGTCGGTCCTTCCCCTTCCGGCCCTCGCCGTCTTCGTGCTCTTCACCGACGCCTCGATCGCATGGAGACGGTCGTTCTTGCTCCGGGTGATTCCACTTGGGCTCCTCGGGTTGTCGTTCAACTTCGTGCTCCCGATCCGGTCTGCACTCGAACCGGTGATCAACGAAGGTGAACCCACGTGCGAGTCCTTCGTCTCAGCAGCCCAGGCGGTGTTCAGCAACGGCAAACGTGGCTGCCCGGCGCTCGCCGACAATTTGTCGCGTAAGCAGTATCAGGCGCCGCCCGTGCAAGAGAGGAAGGCGCCGTTCGGCGCTCAGATAGCGACGTATTTTCAGTACTTCGATTGGCAGTGGGCCAGAGGTGTCGATGCCTCAGAACAGCCGGGGACCGCGAGGGTGCCATTCACGCTGCTCTTTGTTTTACTGGGCTTTGCGGGCCTGTATGCCGTTTGGCGAGTCGATCGAGGGATCTTCCTCTATCTCTTCACGCTTACGGGCACGCTCACCATCGGGCTCGTCATCTACCTGAATTTCAAGTACGGCTTCTCGCTCAATCCCGAGATCGCGGATACGGCGATGCACGAGGTGCGAGAGCGCGACTATTTCTTCATCGGCGGTTTTATCCTGTGGGGTGCAACAGCAGGGATCGGACTGGGTTGGGTCTGGCACACGCTGGCCGGAATGAGTGACGGGCCTCGCCTTTATAAGACGGCGTCCCCCGTGCTCCTCATCGCCCTGTTCCCGTTGATTCTCAATTGGGGTTGGGCCTCCAGATCAGGGGACTATGCGGCCCGTGACTGGGCGTACGACCTCCTTATGAGCGTCGAGCCGTACGGGGTACTCTTCACCAATGGTGACAACGACACCTTCCCGCTTTGGTACCTGCAGGAAGTGGAAGGCGTCCGGAAGGACGTCACCGTCATCGTTGGCGAATACCTCCGCACCATGTGGTATCCCGACCAGCTCAAGCGCCTGACGGCTCCAGGCCGTCAGCGAGCGTTCAATGCCGAGCAGGTGCCGGGCCTCTACGGCGACCCAGGGCTGCCTACAGAATCGATCATCGACATGGACCGCGTCCAGATGGACCAGGTGGGTCCTGCGCGCCTCAGTGAAGATCTTCGGATCTCTTTCCCCGGTATGGTCGTTCTGTATCCGGCTGACATGGTGCTCGATCGTACGCACCAGATCGCTCTTTCCATCATCCACGATTCTCTCGACGAGCGCCCCGTGTTTTTCGCGTCGTCAGGGGGCATGATGCGCCAGCTCGGACTCAATCGGTGGGGTGTGCGGCATGGCCTGGCGGTGAAATTGGAAATGCGGAATCTGGACGCCCCGCCTCAAGAAGGATGGATCCAAGGGAGTCCCGAATACGGGGCTGAGTGGTACGATGTCCAGGCCAGCCTGGAGCTCTATCAGAATGTCTACGAGTTCCGGGGCATCAAGAGCCGGCCCATTTGGCAGGATCGTTCGACGCTCAATATCCCGTGGCAGTACTACGCCATGACATTGCAGCTATCGGATGTGGCCAGAGCGGCTGGCGTGCCGGAGGAAGAAGTAAGCATCCTCGAGGACGATGCCGAGAACTTCCAGATCGTCGCCCAGGGTGGCGCGAGGGGTACGCCCGGCGGGTCCTAGTCGCTCGTTGCCTGGTCGACCATGCTCTTCATGCGAGCGGCGACATCTGGGGCGAGCATACGGCCATCAACCAATTGGGCGAGCGCAGATTCAGAGGATCCGTAGTGGATCTTCTCTACGATCGTGCCGAGCGCCTCAGAGCCGGCGACTTCTGGCGCCAACGTCGCGAAGTACCTGTAGGCGCGCCCTTACGCTGGTATACCCTGGTGGATCATGAAGTTTGTCCTGCACTTCAGCTACGGTCCCAGATCCTTCTCGCCACAAGGTGCTCAAGATGTCGAGTTCTCGCTCGGTAACCCCCGCCACTTTCACCATCGCTGCATCACCCCCGGTGGTTCCTGGATCGTTCTGGTTCACACTCGCCAGCCTAACCCTCCAGGCATCTAGTACGATCCCGCCGGAGTGGGATGACAACTCGTCCTGTGCTCGGCGACGAGGGCGGAACTCGGGACGGGCGAGCGGGTGCAATCTCCAATGACACATTCCGACCTGTCCCGCGCCGAGCTGCTACGGTACGCTCGCCACATTGCATTACCTGAGGTGGGGCTAGATGGACAGGCCCGACTCAAAGAGGCTCGGGTTTTGTGCGTGGGAGCCGGAGGGTTGGGATCGCCACTCGCGCTCTATCTCGCGGCGGCGGGCGTCGGCACTCTGGGGATCGTCGATTTCGACACGGTCGACGCGAGCAACCTCCAGCGGCAGATCCTGCATGGCACAGAAGACATCGGACGCTCCAAACTGGACAGCGCGGCCGACAGTCTCCTGGCGGTCAATCCTCACGTGGAGGTTGTGAAGCACGAGGTTCGACTCTCCTCGGAGAACGCGCTCGACATTCTGAGTGGGTACGACGTGGTAGTGGACGGGACCGACAATTTTCCCACGCGGTATCTGGTGAACGATGCGTGCGTGTTGGCTGGGATACCGAACGTCTACGGGTCCGTTTTTCGTTGGGAGGGACAGGTATCCGTCTTCGCGACAAAAGGTGGACCGTGTTATCGCTGCCTGTTTCGCGAACCTCCCCCGCCGGGGCTCGTGCCTAATTGCGCCGAAGGTGGCGTCCTCGGTGTCCTTCCGGGCATCATCGGATCGATGCAGGCGATGGAGACGATCAAGCTCATCCTCGGAAAGGGACAGTCTCTGGCTGGCCGCCTCTTGATTTTCGATGCGCTTGATATGACATGGCGGGAGGTTGCCCTAAGAAAGAACCCCGACTGTCCTGTCTGTGGCGACGATCCCACTCAAAGTGCGCTTATCGACTACGGGCTCTTTTGCGGTATTGGGGTCGACGCTGCCGGCGGAGTCGCCCACGGGATTTCCATCCCCGAGATGACAGCGGGTGAGCTCGATGCGTCGTTGTCCGCGGAAGACGAGGCGCCGTTCCTTTTGGACGTTAGGGAGCCTTGGGAATGGGCTGTGAGCAATTTGTCCGCGCGTGGAGCTCGTCTGATCCCGCTCGGTGAACTGACAGAGCGGATGGCCGAGGTCCCCAACGACCGGCCCATTATCGTGTACTGCCGGAGCGGTCAGCGGAGCATGACGGCCGCTCGTCAACTGGCGGAGGCTGGTCTGGGACCCGTTACCAACCTCGAGGGTGGCATTCTCTCTTGGGCGAGGGACGTCGAGCCGGGCCTGCCAGTCGTCTAGCGCTGCATCGCCGGCCACTACTTCTTGCCGCTCCTCCCCGCTTCGTGCGAGACTGGTATAGACGGCTCTATGACAATGCCCCCAAGGATGACGCCCATGCGCCGTATCGCGCTTCTTGCTGCTCTTGCCCTCGCGATGCCCGCTGCCGCCAGTGCTCAGGCCCGCCTCATGGTCGGTGGAGGCCTCGGCACCCCGATCGGTACTTTCGCGGATTCGCGCGAAGCGGGAATGCACGGCCGAGTTGGGATTCAGATCGGCGTCCCGGTCTTTCCGGTCTCCGCCCGACTGGAAGGTGAACTGCATCGGCTTCCCGAGACGGGTGGTGACAACACCACGATGTTGACCGGAACGATCAGTGGCGTCGTCTCACTCGGGGGGCTCGGGCTCTCGCCCTACGTGGTCGGCGGATTCGGGAAGTACCACATCAATACGAGCGCTGCCGAGGCGACGACCTCGAACGGAATCCACGGAGGCTTCGGAGTGAGCGTGGGCGCACTCGGATTCGGTGGTTACGCGGAAATTCGACTCGTGAACATCGGAGACCTGTCCGGCGACTTGCGGTACATCCCGATCACCGTGGGCTTCCGCTTCTAGTAGGAAGCGAGGTCCAGCACTGCATCCACGATTATTGGTGTCTGCGGCAGGATGACGTTCTCCAAGGTGGGAGCGTAAGCCACCCAGGTATCGAGCGAGGCTACGCGCTTCACCGGTCCATCGAGGTACTCGAAGAGTTCGTCGGCAATACGTGCCACGATCTCGGAGCCGATTCCCCATGAAAGGGAATCCTCATGCACGACCATCACCTTGTTGGTCTTCTTCACGGAATCGGCGATCCGCTCCATGTCGAACGGCTGCACCGTGCGTAGGTCGATGACCTCGACTTCGACGCCGTGCTGCTCGGACGCGATCTTGGCGGCATCGAGGCTGCGTTTCACCAGCGCCCCACACGTGACCAACGTAATGTCGGAGCCTTCCCGGCGGACCTTGGCCTTCCCGAACGGAATCATGTACTCGGGGCCTGGGTTGCGCCCCTTGTTGTAGATCTGTCGGTACAGGTGCTTGTGCTCGAGGAAGAGGACCGGGTCTTCGCAACGGATCGCGGTACGCAGGAGACCCGCGGCGTCCTCGGCCGTAGACGGCATGCAGACGTGCAGGCCAGGGCAGTGCGTGAAGAGCGTCTCACCCGTCTGAGAGTGGTAGATGCCTCCGCCCTTCAGATAGCCTCCGTACGTCGTTCGGATGACGAGCGGCGCCGCGAACGTCCCGTTCGAGCGATAGCGCATGGTCGCCAGTTCGTTTCGGATCTGGTGGAACGCCGGCCAGATGTAGTCGAAGAACTGGATCTCGACGATGGGGTTCATCCCTCTGAGCGCCTGTCCGATGGCTCTTCCAACGATGTTCGCCTCAGCGAGCGGCGAGTTGTACACCCGCTCTGCCCCGAACTTCGCCTGAAGGCCATGCGTGACTTTGAAAACACCGCCCTTTCCCTTCACCTCACCCAGCGCCTCGGGTTTCGACACGTCGGCGACGTCCTCGCCGAACACCACGATGCGCGGATCGCGCTCCATCTCTGACGCCATACACGCGTTCAGTAGATCGACCATGGTGAGGAGCTTGTCGTTTTCGTACTGCGGATCGTCCTCGGTGTCGAAGTCGTCGGACGTGGGATCCACGTCCTCTGAGAAGAGGTGCTTCAACGCAGTAGAGGGATCCGGCTGGGGCGACTTGAGCGCGTCGTCCGCGGCCTGAACCACTTCGTCGGCGATGCTTGCTTCGAGCGTGTCGAGTTCCTCCTCGGAGGCGATCCCATTTTCGATCAACAGGGAACGCGTTCGAGTCAGCGGGTCGCGGACCTCTTGAGCCGCGCGTTCTTCCTCGGTGCGATAGGTCCGCTCGTCGTCGGACATCGAGTGGGAGTAAGGTCTCGTGCAGTGCGCGTGAATCAGGGCAGGGCCCTTTCTCTCACGGGCATAAGCGATTGCTTCACCTGCGGTGCGATATGCTTCGACCACATCGGTGCCGTCGCACTCCAGGATGTGTAGACCTGGAAAGCCGGAAACCAGCTTGGAAATACTGCCTCCGGCCGTCTGCACCTCGACCGGCACACTAATCGCGTACCCGTTGTCCTCAACGACGTAGACCACCGGTAGGTTGAGATTGCACGCGCTGTTCAGCGATTCCCAGAACTCACCTTCAGACGTCGTCCCGTCACCGGTCGTGACGATGACTACTTCGTCGTCCTCGAATCGATCGATGAGTTCGCGGACGCCGTCCACGCCAGCGATTTTGGCGCCCGCTTCGGCCGCTCCGACCGCATGTAAGAACTGCGTGCCGGTTGGTGACGATGTGTTCGCGATGTTGTACCGCACATCACCGTAGTGAGCAGGCATCTGACGGCCACCGGAGGCGGGGTCCGCCTCGGCACCCACCGCCTGCAGCAGGTGGTCGAGCGGTGTTTGCCCAAGCGCCAGCGTCATCGCGCGGTCGCGGTAGTAGAGGAAGAACCAGTCGTGGGCGGACTTACAGTGCTCTGCAACAGCGACGCCGATGGCTTCGTGACCTGCACTGGAAATCTGGAAGAAAATCTTGTTCTGCCGCTTGAGGCTGATCTCGCGATCGTCGACTCGACGCGAGGTAACCATCGTGCGATAGAAGCGGAGTAACTGCTCGGGGGACAGTCCCGCTAGATCCGTTGCCGACTCATTTTCCGCAGTCGCAAGAATCTCTTTCTCTTGTGTCGCCATGAACCCTTCAATCGTCTGGTCAATTCCCAACTGTAAAGGTAGCGGCCAGAGGGAGCAGGTGCAGGGTTGGCCGGAGGGGACTGACCCTCACCGAAATCGAGTCCCGTTTGGCCAGGTCTGTTGCTATCCGTCTTGGTCTAGGGCCCTGACCTGCTGCGCCAGGCCAGCCGCGTCCGTAACCGGCAGGCGGCATAAATATTCTCGGCACACGAAGGCGGTTGGCACGCCGCCCAACGCAGCGCGGCCCTTGAGGAGCGGAAGCCCAGTGTCAGGATCGCCGCCGCCTACGATGGTCACCGCCCTGCCGAACTCCCCATGAGCCGCTTTGATCAGGGCGCGCGTCTCCCGAAGGCTTGGGTCGCCCAGGATCGCAATCTCCACCGGTGGAGCCAGGCTTCGGTCCAAAGCAGAGAGCATTCTTCCGAACGCCTGTGGAAATCGCTTGAGGGCCTCGGCTTCGTTCCCGAAGATCCTCTCAGCGAGCCCTCGGTACTCGGCCGAACCGAATACGGCTGCAGCTCGGAGCAGCAACTCGGCCGCGAGGGACGTGCCAGACGGCGTCGCGTTGTCCATGGCGTCTCGCGGGCGGACGATCAGCGACTCTCCGTCTGCCGGCGTGTCGTAGAAGATGCCCGTGTCGGCGTCGTAGAAACGTGCTACCAACTCATCAGTGAGGGTGCGGGCCGCGTGGAGCCAGTGCAGTTGGAGTGTGGCCGCGTGAACCGAGAGGAGTGCGTTGCCGAGCGCTGCGTAGTCCTCGAGAAAAGCCGGGATCTTGGCTCTTCCGTCCTTCCAGGTCCGCTTCAGCGCTTGTCCGGGGCGGAGCGACGTCCACAGAAAGTCGGCTCCTTCGGCCGCGATCTGGATGAAGTCGTCACGGCCGAGAGCGGCTCCTGCCTCGGCGAACGCCCTTACTGTCATGGCGCTCCAGGATGTAATCACCTTTTCGTCCCGGAGAGGAGGCTCGCGCTGTGAGCGCACGGTCAAAAGCGTCTGCCGTGCCTCCCCTATGTTGTGTTCGAGCTCCGTCGCATCATCTCCGTCAGCGAGGTGCAGGATACTGCGGCCCTCGAAGTTCCCACCCGCCGTCACGTCGTACAGGCGCATGAACGACGAGACGATTTCAGGTGATAGTGCGGACTCGATCTCCGATGGGGTCCACACGTAGAAGGTGCCTTCTTCTCCTTCGGAGTCTGCGTCGCGAGCCGAGTAGAAGCCCCCTTCCGGGCTCCGTAGGTCCGTGGCGATATACTCGAGCGTCTGCTCGGCGATCTCGCGTAGGTCGTCAGAGCCGGTCGCCCTGTACGCATCGATGTATGCACGCGCGAGGAGTGCGTTGTCGTAGAGCATCTTCTCGAAGTGCGGCACGAGCCAACGCGCGTCGACCGAGTACCTGTGAAATCCACCGCCCAAATGGTCGCGCATCCCTCCGGCCGCCATTTGGCGGAGCGTATGCACGGCCATTTCCAGAGCCGCCAACTCACCGGTCCTCGAGTGATGTCGTAGCAACAGTTCCAGCGTCACCGGTTGTGGAAATTTCGGCGCCCGCCCGAAACCACCGTGTACCGCATCGTACTGGTTCGACAGTGATCGATACGCTTGGGCGAGCGCCTCGACCTCGGTGCCAGCGCCCGTGGTCAAGGTGGCGGCCGTCTTCCGGAGGGCCGCGAGGAGCTGCTCACCCGCCGTTCGCACGTCTTCGGGCCTGTCTCGGTAGGCCGCACCGGCTCCTCGGAGGACCTGAGTGAACGACGGCATTCCATGGCGGGGCACCGGCGGGAAGTAAGTGCCCCCGTAATAGGGAACGCCCTGGGGGGTGAGAAAGGCCGTCAGCGGCCATCCGCCACTTCCGGTCATTGCCTGTACTGCCTTCATGTAGATCTGGTCGATGTCGGGACGTTCTTCGCGATCGACTTTGATGCTCACGAAGACCTCATTCATGACGGCCGCCGTCGCTGGATCTTCGAAGGACTCCCTCTCCATCACGTGGCACCAGTGACACGCAGAGTATCCAATTGAAAGCAGGATCGGCCGATCGGTGCTTTTCGCGAGATCGAGCGCTTCTGGCCCCCAGGGGTACCAGTCTACCGGGTTCTCTGCGTGCTGTTGGAGGTAGGGACTGGACTCGTCAGCAAGGCGATTCGCCATGGGGGCTGCGGCTTCTGGGCTCGAAGGCCCGTGACTGTGGGAACCGGCCGAGGTTAGCGGTACGGAAGGTGCAGCAACAGGAAACAAATGGCGCTGCCCTCCTTCAGATCGTTGTTTCGCACCGTGGCGCGCTCTATATTTCCACCAGACATCCGCCCCTAGGGCGGTTTTAGCCCCGAACCAAGGACGAGTCGCTGTACCTGACCATGGCTGGGTTGGCGCTTCGGCGCCCCCGCACGATCCCGTACCTGCTGCAAGCAGCGTGGGCCTTCAGGGCCCGCGGATGGTATCGGTGTGCACCGTTTCTCCCGCTACCGCCGGCATCTTATATGCGCTGGCGTTTGGAGACGGCGTATGGCGCGGTGGACGCCAAGCCATCTGATGACGAGATCGAACGTTACGTGCTCTGGACGTCCCGCATGCGTGCTGAGATGACCCGGGGGCCCGTTGTCTAGACTGTTCCTCTTGGTTCTGCTCGGGGTTACCGCGACGTACTACTTCCCGGATTCGAGGCAGATGTTGTTGGAGTTTGCCGCGCCCGTCGTCGTGCCCGCTGTGAAGTGGGGCACGAAAGAAGAGATGGGACAGGTGGGGCGGAACGTCGTAGAACATGAGCGTCTGACCGGGCAGCTCCCGGATCGCCGGAACTGGGTGGGGTGGCTCGAGTACCGCTACTCTGCGGACGACCTCAGGCAGGATCCATGGGGGACCGTCTATCAACTCCAGGTGTGGGCGGACTCCATCGCGATCGTGTCATACGGACCTGATCGAACACGTTCCACGGACGACGACTTCCAGGTTGTGACCCTGCGTGAAAGGCGTGGGCGTTAACCAACTCCTCGAGCTGCTCGTCGCGTACGGCCCCGCGTTGCTTTTCACGCTGGCCGTTCTTGAGACCAGCTTCGTGACGGGACTCTTCGTACCGTCCGGCGTCGCCACTTCTCTCGCTACCGTGCTCGCGCTTCAAGGGAGAGTCGAACTCGTACCTATGATCGTGGCCGCTACAGCCGGCGGAGCGGTGGGAGATTCCATCGGGTTCTGGGTCGGACGGCGCGCCGGTGAAACGGCTCTTCTCGGCGACGGGCCGTGGGCTCGCAGAATCGCTCCCGGGCGCGCTGCGCTGGAAAAACTCTACGGGAAACATCCTGTGTATTCGGTGACCGTCGCTCGGTTGATCTCTTTTGTGCGCACCATGATGCCGATGGCGGCCGGTATGAGCGGGCTCCCATACCGGACTTATCTTCTCTACGAGCTAGTTGGCCTCGTGGGTTGGACGGCGATGTATGTCGCGATCGGTGTTCTCGCTCGGGAAAGCTGGGAAGTGGTCACACAGATCGTCGGAGTGGGCGGCACGGCTGTATTCGCCGTCGTGGGTGTCTCTATTTGGATCGTGATGAAGCGTTCGGATGAAGCTGCAAGCGATGCTCCCGCTGGAGATGCGGATGCTTAATATCGCGCTCACCGGGAATGCAGCCTCCGGGAAGTCTGCGGTAGCGGGTTTCTGGGCTGGAGCAGGGGTGCCTGTGGTGAGTGCGGATGAACTTGCGAGGCAGGCTGTGGAGCCCGGGTCCGGTGGACTGAACGCCGTTCGTGAGTTGTTCGGACCCGATGTCATCACCACAGATGGGACCCTCGACCGGGCGGCTTTGGGCGCTGTGATTTTTGCGGACGAGGCGAAGCGCGAGCGACTCGAGGCCATTGTGCATCCCATCATTTGGACGCTCAAGGACGAGTGGCTGACCGAGCGTCGAGTTGAAGGCCATCCTCTTGTCGTCTCTGAGATTCCTCTTCTGTTCGAGACGGGAAGCGAGGGTGACTTCGACCAAATCGTGTTCGTGGATGCTGCGCAGGTGGAACGCCGCCGGCGTCTCATTGAGGATCGAGGGATGTCAGAAGACGGTGCTGTTAGGATGATGGCGGCTCAGAGGGATCCCGGATCGAAACGGGATCGATCAGATCACGTGATCATGAACGACGGCACCTTGGCCGATCTCGAGGCGTCGGCCAATCGGGTCCTGAAGGCCCTGAGGACGATCGCTGGCGGTGGCACGATGCGCCTGGATCTCCACCTCCACACCGCTGGGAGTTGGGACTGTTTGTCCGATCCCGAAAAGGTGCTCGAGCGCGCGTTGGCCCAAGGGCTCGACCGGATCGCCATTACCGATCACAACAAGCTCCATGTGGCGCTGCGGATGGCGAAGGCGTACCCGGACCGGATCGTGCCGGGTGAAGAAGTGAAGACTGCCGAAGGTGTGGATGTCATAGGACTCTACCTGACCGAGGAAATTCCCAAGGGCACGCCAGCCGTCGAGACGATTGAGCGTATTCGTGCGCAGGGTGGTGTGCCTTACCTGCCTCACCCCTTCGCGGGTGGAAAGGGCGGGGGCGGTAGACTCGCCGAAGATCTCGCCCCGCTGTGTGACGTCGTCGAGGTGTTCAACGCACGGCTTCACTCAGAGAGGCCCCAACGACTTGCGAACGAACTCGCGGAGCGGCATGGGAAGCTCAAGGGAGCCGGGTCGGACGCGCATACCATCGGGGAATTGGGAACCACATTTGTGGAGGTCCCGGGTCATCCGAATACTCCAGCTGGCCTTCTGGCTGCTCTCCGGCAGGCGCAGGTTACCGGGAAGTCTTCGTCGCACTTCGTGCACCTCGCATCCACTTGGGCGAAAGTGCGGAAGAAGCTCCCCGGAGCCCCAACCGGGTAGAGGTGCTCGGCGCGCCGCCGAACGTGGCGCGCGAGACTCACTCTGTGTAGATCTCAGAGCGTGGCATTCGCCACGTAAAATTCCTTCTGGGTTAGGAGATCACCTTGAGCTACCGGACGCCTAGAAAGCGGACGGCGATGGTCAAGGAAGCCCGTAACGCGTTGCTCGCGGGACGACGGGTTGTGCTGACCACGCACCTGAATGCGGATGGCGACGGCGCGGGCTCAGAGGCCGCCGTTGCATCTTGGCTCAGGGGGAACGGAACCGAGGTTTGGATCATCAATCCCACGCCGTTCCCGGACGGGTTCCGGTTCCTGATGGAGAACCAAGACTGGGTCGTCGCGGCAGGGTCTCGCCGGGCCCGTCAGATTTGTGATTCAGCGGACCTCGCCGTCGTTCTCGACACAGGGGAAGTCCCCCGGATCGGCCGTGTGAGAGATCTCATTCGTGATATCCCAACGGTCGTCGTAGATCACCACCCGCCTGGCGAACAGTCCATTGGCGGGATCTCCTTCCGAGACCCGCAGGCGTGCGCGACAGGTGAACTCGTGTACGACCTGGTGCAGGCATCCAACGGGCCTTGGAACGACTACGTCGCTCAAGGGATCTACACGGCGATTATGACGGACACGGGGTCGTTTCGGTTCACGAACTCCACCCCAGATTGCCACGAGATCGCGGCCGAGATGATCGAGCGGGGAGTGAACCCCGAGGCCACTTGGACACGGGTGTACGGAGCCGCGCCGTTAAGGAAGTTCAAGATCCTGAGGCACGCCTTGGCCACACTCGACTCGGACCCGGAACTCGGAATCACCTGGATGACGGTGCCGACCGAGGTCTACAAGGAACTGGATGCCACACCGGAGGACCTGGAGGGTATGGTCGACATCCCGCGGTCTGTGGATGGTACACGGGTTGGTGTGCTTTTCCGTCTGGCGTCCACGGGCGAGATCAAACTCTCTTTCCGATCCAACGGGCCGGTCGACGTGAACGCGTTGGCCCGCAAGTTCGGTGGTGGAGGACACGTAAAGGCGTCCGGTGCGATGGTGGCCGGGCCGCTCGATCGTGCGATTGAAGAGGTGCTTGAGGTGACACGAAAGGCCGTGCGCCGACAACTGGAAAAAGGGAGCGAATGACACAGCCGCCAGTGAGGGACCGATCTGCAGACCCGGGCGTGCCCGAGGCGCTGCCCAGATCTCTTATTCGCCTCAGGGATCAACTTGGTGCGGACACCGTCGACCGACTGTGGATTTTCCCTCCGGTGCGACGTGGACGGCGCGAGCAGGGGCTCGTCGCGGTCAGCACGTTCCTAGAAGGTGAAGACCGCCGGGTCATGGTGACCGCTGCCTACACGGCTGAGCACACTGGGAAGGGAGTGTCCGTGGACACGTCGTTTACCCAAGAAGGGGAAGCCCCGGCGGAGCTGTTTCCAGGAGTCATGGCGGGTGTGGTTCGGCGTTCGGGAGCGGTTGAAGGCCAGGGGGAACCCCGTGAAGTAGAGATCGGGGGGTCGGCTGAGAAGTTCGAAGAGCTTCTCGAAGAGTTCGATGTCGACTTTTTGGAGGCCCAGCAGCTGTGAAGTCAGTTCCGGTGGAACACCCGCACATTCGGCTCTTTAGTCGGTTCCTGCGCGATCAAGGACTCCCGGTCACACAACAGCGAAGTGCGGTCGCGGAAATCGTCTTCGGCTCCGACGCCCACCTATCCGTGGACGATCTGGAAGGCCTGCTTCGCGACCGCTCGAAGAGAATCGGCAAGGCGACGATTTACCGAACCCTAGACCTGTTGGTGCGAAGTCGACTGGTGGCCGAGCATGACTTCGGAGAGGGCTTCAAGCGCTACGAGCATCGCCTTTCCCAAAGCCCAGTCCACGAGCACCTGATCTGCCTCGAGTGCGGAAAGGTCTCTGAGTTCGAGAGCACCGAACTGTACACGGTGGAAAACCGCGTACGCCGTGAACATGGGTTCATTCCAGTACGGCATCGGCTCGAGATTTACGGACTATGTGGTCAGTGCCAGGCCGCAGGCGTAGAAATCTCCAATGAAGGTCTCCTCTGTCCCATCGAGATCGTCTGACCCGGACGCTCGACTCACTCGGTACGATCCATGCCCAACCGACGCGATCCCGACATTGGCCGCGGCCACGAGAGTGACCAGATAGCGGCGCCTGCAGGCGTGCCAAGTGAATTGAGTGACCTCCCGTGGGAATTGCCCCATACGTTTCTGGCTATGGACGAGGTCTCTGGAGCTCTCGAAACGGCGGCCGGAGTGATTCTCCCGGTCCCGTACGAATCCACGACATCGTGGGGCGGGGGCACTCGCCTCGGGCCCCGTGCGATCATCGAGGCATCACGCTACATCGAACTCTATGACCAAGAGTTCGGATGCGAACCGGCTGCCGTGCTTGGGATCAACACCTTGCCTGCACTCGAACTCACTCGTGCCGGGGCGACCCCTGCCATGGTAGAGCTTCGTGAGTCTTACGGCCGCGTCGCATCAGCCGTCGGAGAGAGATTCCTCATCATGCTGGGAGGAGAGCACTCCATCTCCTCTGCCGCTGTGCTCGCACAGGCGGATCGGCATGAGGAACGCCTGACCGTGCTCCAGATGGACGCACACGCGGATCTTCGCGGTGAGTACGAAGGCACGCCTGATTCACACGCCTCGGCCATGGCTCGCGTGCTCGACCGCGCGGACGTAGTGGCAGTGGGTGTCCGAGGTGTCAGTCAAGAAGAGGTGGATGTGTCGAATGCCCATGCGGGCTCCACACTCATTTGGGCGGACGAGATGGTGGATGACGACGCCTGGATGGACAAAGCGATCGATGCGTTAGGACCCAAGGTCTATCTCACGTTCGATGTCGACTACTTCGATCCGTCGTTCGTGCCGTCCACGGGGACGCCGGAGCCAGGCGGCGGTGATTGGTATCGCACTCTCCGGTTTCTCAAACGGGTGTTTGCGGAACGTGAGGTCGTCGCCGCCGATGTGGTCGAATTGGCGCCGACGCCCGGGCTCAACGCTCCCGACTTCTTGGTTGCGAAACTCGTCTACAAGCTCGTGTCCTATCGGTATCAGGGCCGGCTCGTCTAATTTTGCTCGGTAATCAGCCCAGGTTGTGAACGTTCAAGACATGAACGTGATCGGGTAGCATTGTTTGGGTGTTCGGGGCGCGGCGGGCGTCTCGATTGGGTGGAGAAAGGGAATGGGAACGGAAAAATCATGCTGAAAAACGTCCGATACGCTGTCCGTAGTCTCATACGCACCCCCGGATACACGATCACCTTCATTCTGACCCTGGGACTCGGGATCGGGATGAACACGGCCATCTTCAGCGTCGTGAATGGGGTCCTCCTCGCGCCGCTCCCGTACCCGGATGCCGATCGCATCATGTACGTGCGGCACCCGGCCCAAGGCGCCGGGGTCCCGAATTTGTCTTTCTCGTTCTTAGAGGTCGACGACCTTCGCACGGCACGGACGTTGGATGAGTTCGTCGAGTACGGTGATTGGACCTTCACCGTCGTTGGTGATCAGGAACCCCACCGTGCCGTGGGCGGGCTGGTGACTGCAAACTATTTCGACGTTCTCGGGCTTCTGCCCCAGGCCGGCCGCGTCATGGGTTCCCAAGACGACGAAGACGGTGCTGAGCCGGCGATGGTGCTCACATACGACTACTGGACGCGCGTCTTTGGTGCGGACGAGTCGGTGATCGGCCAGACGGTGAAACTCTTCGCGTTCTCGCAGCCGAAAACGATCCGGATCGTCGGGGTGCTGAGGCCCGGAACGCACTACACCGGCACTCGTAAGCAGGACTTCTTCGTCAACTACGCGACGAACGATCACTACCAGAGTGCGACGATTGAGGACGCGCGGAACCACCGCATGACCGATGTCTTCGCGAGGCTCGCTCCGGGACAGTCCGCTGAAGCTGCGATTGCGGAATTGTCGACGCTCCACGCATCGATGATGGAAGCTGCGCCCGATGCGTACCCTGATCGTTTCGGGTTCGGAATCGCCGCAGCGCGCTGGCAAGATGAGCTGACGAAGGAAGCGAGGCCGACCTTCCTCATGCTCATGGGGACTGTTGTCTTGGTGTTGCTCTTGGCGTGTGCCAACGTCGCGAACCTGACCCTCACCCGCTTGGTCCGGCGCGAGCGGGAGCTTGCCGTCAGGGCAGGACCTTCATGCCGACCGACGACATCGATGGAGACACCGTCGCGATCGTCAATGAGAGCTTGGCTCGCGACTTGTTTGGTCTCGGGACCGACCCCATCAACCGGCGCGTCTCGCAACAGAACTTCAACGGCACTTGGGGGCCGTGGATGCGAGTCGTGGGCGTTGCAGCAGACACGCGGGAGTACGGTGTGTCTTTGGCGAACACGCATACGATCTACCGCCCGGCCGCTCAGTCCTCTGCTGGGCCGAGCATTCTTGTGAAGACGACTGGCGACCCCGGGCCTCTGTCGGCCAGGGTTCGGGGAAGTGGTGCAGAGCCTGGATGCGGATCGGCCGCTGGACCAGGTCGCGACGCTCGAGGCGCTACGGAACGACAACATCGCCCCGGAGCGTTTGAATGCCACACTCTTCACGGCGTTCGCCGTCCTAGCGCTCCTCATCGCTGCGGTCGGCGTCCTTGGTGTTCTGGCCTTTACGGTCAGCCAGCGGACTCAGGAGTTTGGTGTCCGCATGGTGCTGGGTGCCCAACAGGGCCAAGTGCTCGCCATGGTAATGAAGGAGGGAGCGCTTCTCGCGATCGGCTCACTCATCGTGGGAGGAGTGGCCGCGCTCGGTCTTTCCCGTTTCTTAGTCGGGTTCTTGTTCGAGGTCGAAGTTACGGACCCTGCCACGTATCTGAGCGTCGGTGCAGTTCTGTGCCTCGTGGCATTGGTGGCGGCTTATGTACCCACCAGGCGCGCGACGCTTGTGGATCCCATGGAGGCGCTCCGCTCGGAGTAGCTCCTTCGGGCCTTTCGGTCCAGCTTGATTGGGGGTGAGCCTCTCTCGACCTTTCGAGAGACTCACCTTGTCTCTTTTAGGTCCATCCTCCGTGCCCGAACCGCTTGATCACGCTTCTACGAAACAGGCCCCGTAGTGCAAGACACCAACGGGGCTGCCTTCCCGTGGATGGAGGTCGAGCGAGCGACCGGGTCTCCCACGATTGCAGGTAATGTGCTCGGACTCCAGTTCGAGGGGTCGAGCACATTCGAAGCGTGGATCGCCGCGATCGACTCTGCCCAGCGCTTTGTCTATTTCGAGAACTACCTGGTCCGGGATGATCGGGTGGGACGAGCCTTCCGGGACGCGTTGGTCAAGAAGGCCCGAGAGGGCGTTCCCGTCTGCCTCGTATACGACTGGCTTGGTTGTTGGGCGACTCCCCGCTCCTATTGGAAGCCGCTCATCCAGGCAGGGGCCCAGGTGCGGGCTTTCAATCGCCCGTCTCTGGGCTTAGGAAACCCTTTTGGTGCGGTGCAGAGAGATCACCGGAAGCTGGTCGTCATCGACGGCGATGTCTGTTTCGTAGGTGGCTTCTGCTTAGGTGACGAATGGGCTGGCACCAAGACCGAAGCTCCGTGGCGGGACACGGGGATCGAGATCAGAGGGCCTGCTGCCCTTTCCGCCGCGCGTGCCTTCGAGGCCATGTGGAATCAGGAAGGAGACCCCCTCTTCTTTTCCTCCACTGTGCCGAAAACCGAACCGGTCGGAGATACCCCGGTGTGGCTCATCGAGGGAGAACCGGGGAAGGCGCGAGTTTATCGAACCTTGCATCTCGCGGCCGCTCGTGCCCGTCAGCGCATCTGGATCACCGATGCGTATTTTGTCGCACCTCGGTCCATCTCCGAGGCGCTCGGTGCGGCGGCGCAGCAGGGGGTCGACGTTCGTATTCTGGTGCCCGCCCATAACAATTGGCCGCTCGTAGGGTCCTTATCCAGAGGAGGATATCGATTCCTGCTCGAGTCGGGGGTGCGTGTCTTCGAGTGGCAGGGGCCCATGATCCACGCTAAGACGTCCGTCGTAGACGGTACCTGGTGCCGGGTCGGGTCGAGCAATCTGAATTCGGCCAGCCTCATGGGGAACTGGGAACTCGACGTCGGTGTTCTGGATGGGAGTCTCGCAGGACAGTTGGAGGGGCTCTTCCTTGCGGACTTGGCGTCTTCGTCCGAAATCGTACTCCCCGGGAGGGGGCACGGCGGGCCGGCTCGAGTGGTGCAGGGCGGAGTGGACACGAAATCGTTGGATCCGGAAGGCACGTTGCCGGAAAGACTGGAACAGCAAATTCGGTCGCTGGGAAGTACGCCAGGACAGATTACGATGGCGCCTTTGTTTCGCGCGAGTGCGGCACTCGGCGAAGCCTTGGCCGGAGACCGCACGCTTGGGAGAGAGGACCGTACCGTACTCGGTACGGTGTCCGTCTTCATCATCGCGTTGGCAGTTTTCGCGGCGGCGCTCCCGGTCGTGGTGGGATGGATCGTGGCATTTGTGGCAGGGTGGTTCGGCTTGACTACGGCAATTCGCGCGTATCTTCAGGCGCGCCGAGCAAACGCCGAGGAGCGCAAAGCCGCGCTCGAAGACGGCGAACAGACATAGAGAGAGAACGTGAACGAAATAGAAGTCGGTATTTTCATCGCTTTTACGGCCGGAATTTTCTCATTCCTGTCTCCGTGCGTTTTACCTCTAGTGCCCAGCTATCTGACGCTGGTCACCGGCATGAGTCTGGAAGACCTGGAAGCGGGCGTGAACCGGAAGGCGACGTTCGTCCACTCGCTCCTTTTCGTGCTCGGCTTCAGCGTGATCTTCATTCTACTGGGAGCGTCGGCGTCGTTCTTGGGGCAGTTTTTTCGACAGTACGAGATCTGGATCGCGCGGGTCGGCGGACTGGTCATCATCGTTCTTGGCTTACACCTGTCCGGTGTGTTCAAAATCACGCCGCTCATGCGCGAGAAGCGCATGCATTTCAACAACAAGCCGGCGGGTTACATCGGGACGTTCGGGGTCGGTATGGCATTTGGTGCAGGGTGGACGCCCTGCATTGGGCCCATCCTCGGCGCCATTCTGACCTACGGCTTCTCGCAGGACACGATGTGGGCAGGGGTTGGGTTGCTGACCGTCTACTCCGCGGGGCTCGCGATCCCGTTCCTGATCGCGTCTCTCGCTCTCGATTCGTTCCTACAGGCTTTCAAGAAATTCCGCCGCTGGATTCCGGTGGTGGAAAAGGCCTCAGGGATCATGCTCGTGCTGCTGGGCATCCTCCTGCTTACCGGAAAGTTCACCGTGCTAACGGCCGTTCTCGCACGCTTTACGCCTGAATTTATTCAGAATCGGATCTAGGGCGGGATCAATCGCCGCCGGTCGCGGCGACTTCGGACTCCAGGACTTCTTGTCGCAGCTGACGTTCGAGCAGCCTAGCGTAGGTCCCCTCAACTCCGAGGAGTTCGGCGTGCGTTCCCCGCTCGACGATCATCCCGTCTTCGAGAACTAGGATGCGATCTGCGTTCATGACCGCTGACACGCGGTGGCTGATGATGAACGACGTCCGGCCCTTCATCACGCTTCGGAGATCTTCCAGAATCCTGGCTTCAGTGTGTGTATCCACCGCACTCAGGGCGTCGTCGAGAACGAGAACGAGCGGGTCGCGGGCGAGGGCGCGAGCCAATGTCGCGCGCTGTTTTTGTCCGCCTGAAAGATTGATCCCACGTTCGCCCAACATGGTGTCGTAGGCCTTTGGGAAGGCTTGGATCTGATCGTGAAGCTGCGCGATTTCGGTAGCGTCGGTGATCACGTCGGCGGGCTCGCCCGTCTCTGACAACAACGGGCTATCGTCCGATAGCCCTAGTCCCACATTGTGGGCGATCGTGTCGGAGAAGAGGAAGGAATCCTGCGGAACCATGCCTAGGCGGAGTCTCAACTCGGCTGGATCCACTTGGTCGAGGGGGATCTCATCCAGGAGCACGGCTCCTTCGGTTGGATCGTAGATCCGGGCGATGAGGGACACGAGCGTGCTCTTCCCGGAACCCGTGGGTCCGATGATGGCGATGGTCTCGCCTGCTTCGGCCACGAAGTTGATTCCCGACAGGACCATACGCTCCGTATCCGGATACCGGAACGACACGTTTCGGAATTCGATTCGACCGTGCGCTCCTTCGATCGACACGGGATCCGCCGGCACGGCGACCATCGGTTCCGCACGGAGTATTTTGTTCAGACGGCCCATAGAAGCGGCGCCGCGTTGGTAAAGGTTCACGACCCACCCGAGCGCGATCATTGGCCAGATCAGGAGTGTCAAGTAGAACCCGAACGCCACGAAGTCACCCAGTGACATGCTCCCGGCCATCACCTCGAGCGAACCGAACCAGGTCACGACGACCATGGCAGTCCCTGCGACGAGCATCAGGATGGGGTGAAATGCGCCGGCCGTGATCACGAGGCGCATGTTCTTGCTGCGGTACTCCTCGTTGAAGGCGTCGAATTGTCGTGATTGTTCAGCTTCTTGGGTGTAGGCCCGAACGAGTCGAACCCCGGTCAGGTTCTCCTGAACAAAGGTCGACAGGGACGAGAATTGCTCTTGAATCTCTTCGAACCTGCGGTGGATAATTCGGCCGAACCCGATCACGAACGGTGGGAGAACGACCATCGGGACCATGGCGAGCAGGGTCAGCTTGGGGCTCAGCCAGACCATCAATGAGAACGCGAGCACGAAGCTCACGGCGGTGTTTACCGTGTACATGATTGCAGGGCCCACTGCCATCCTCACGGCGAGCGTGTCGTTCGTGGCGCGGCTCATGAGGTCGCCGGTCCGCGTCACGTTGTAGAATGCTGCGTCGAGACTCAGCAGATGGCGGAAGAAGTCGTCCCGTAGGTCGCACTCGATTCTGCGACTCATGCCGTTGAGCAGTTCGCGCATGCCATACCGCGCTGCGCCCCCGAACAGGGCCGCGAGGACGATCAAGCAGGCGTACGATCCGATACGCCCAACTGTGGTTCCCGGTTCGGACAGGCCGTCGATGGCCAGCTTGATGAGGTAGGGGCCCACGACCTGAAACAGATTCGCGAAGAAAACGAGCACCGTTCCCCAGTAGAACGACCGCATGTACGGTCGGAAGTACGGAAGAATCGTGCGTAGTTCACCCATGGAGGAGTCTACCTAATACCCAGCCGCACGACCCCCGCGCCGTGGGTCTGACCAACCGGTAAGCACACCATCCACGATGAGGATCATCTGGGCGTCACCAGATACGTCTCCACGCTCGACCACCGTGTGTCCGAGGGCCTCGAGCGCGAACCGCGTCGCAGGTTCGAGCGATGCCGGCTCGAAGTAAATCTGATCCGGTAGATGTTGATGATGGACGCGCGGTGCCTGGACGGCCTCAACGACGTTCATTCCGTGATCCAGGACGTTGGAGATTGTCTGGAAGACCGTTGTGATGATCGTGGAGCCGCCCGGTGTCCCGGTTACCATTTTCAGCTTTCCGTCAGGCCCCACGACGATGGACGGCGTCATCGCGGACAGCATACGCTTTCCTGGACCGACGGCGTTGTTTTCGCCCTGGACGAGCCCGAACTGATTCGGGGTTCCTGGTTTTGCGGCGAAGTCATCCATCTCGTTGTTGAGCACGAAGCCGGCGCCGGTCACGGTCACCTTGCTGCCGTACCACGAGTTGATCGTGGTGGTCACGGAGACCGCATTGCCTTGTGCGTCGACGATCGAATAGTGCGTGGTGTTGTCCCCTTCGTTCGGACCTTCCTCCATCCCGGGGCCGATCTCGGAAGACGGGGTGGCTGCACCAGAAGAGATCGTACTGGCACGCTCCCTGGCATACGCCGCCGAGGTCATTCGCTCGAGCGGCATGTCGATGAAGTCAGGGTCGGCGAGATAGTGATTTCTGTCCGCGTAGGCGCGCTTCCACGCTTCCGCGAGAAGGTGGATCGACTCTGTCGAATTCCAACCTGTGGCGGACAGGTCGTACCCTTCCAGTATGTTGGCCATCTCCGCCATCGTGGCCCCGCCCGACGAAGACGGTGGCATTGAGAGAACCGTGTGGCCGCGATAAGTGAAGGAAACTGGATCCCTCCAGGCGGCGGTGTAAGACTCGAGATCCTCATGTGTGATGATCCCATCGCCGCGTTGCATTTCTGCAACGATCAGGTCTGCAGTTTCCCCACGATAGAAGCCGTCCGGTCCTTGGTCGCGTATACGCCCAAGGGTCACCGCTAGGTCAGGCTGATGGAGTGTGTCGCCGACGGTAGGAGGATTCCCGTCGTTCGGGAGAAACTGATCGGCGGAAGCCTGGAAGCGAGAGAGTGCGTCCACCATTGAGCTGCTCAAGGAGCCCAGGAAGCGTTGCCGCACCGGGAAACCGTTCGCGAGTTGCACCGAGGGTTCGACCAGAGCGGCCCAATCCATGGAGCCAAAGCGCTCGTGCGCAGCCCACATGCCAGCGACAGATCCGGGAACACCTACCGCGAGGTGCCCCACGACCGACTTGTCGGTCAGGTTGCCGTTCTCGTCCAGATACATGTCGCGGGAGGCAGCCATCGGTGCCTTCTCGCGGAAATCAAGTGCAGCCGATGAGCCGTCCGCCATGCGCACCATCATGAAGCCGCCCCCGCCGATGTTGCCTGCCTCCGGGTTCACGACAGCCAGAGCGAACTGTACGGCGATCGCAGCGTCGACCGCGTTTCCGCCGGCTTCGAGGACGTCCACGCCGACGCGGCTCGCGAGCTCATCCGTTGTCACCACCATGCCGTTGGCGGCCGTTACCGGTTCTGGTGTGGTCCGGTACAACCACCCGGCGGCAAAGAGCGGAGCGTCGGCAGGTTCCACGTCTGAACATGCCGTCGCTGAGATGATGGTCAGCGCCGCGAGAATGGAGAGGGTGGTGATGAGACGAGTCGTACGAAGCATGGATGAGCCCATGTTGGGGAATGCGGTGTAGCGTACTTCGCGCGTTGCCGCGCTCAGGCGCCTTGGGGTACTGTTTGGGCGCCCGACAAGATCTGTCCGCCTCAATCTACCGACAAGCGCCCATGCGGGATCCCCGCCTCACAGAACAGCGCAATCCCCAGTCGATGAAGATCGATGAGCTCGATCCGTTGGACATCGTCGACCTGATAAACTCCGAAGACCGTGGAGTCGCGGAGGCTGTGGGTGCCGAACGAGCTGCGATCGCGGAAGCCGTGACGCTCGCTGAGCGAGCGTTCCGAGGCGGTGGGCGACTCGTTTATGTGGGAGCTGGCACCTCGGGGAGGCTCGGCGTGCTCGATGCTTCCGAGATGCCCCCCACGTACGGCACCGACCCGTCTATGGTGCGCGGTGTGATCGCAGGAGGACTCGAGGCGCTGGTGAAGTCTCAGGAGGGCGCGGAAGATCATCCGCAGGACGGAGCGCTTGCCGTCGATGCACTCGATGTGGACGGGCGGGACTTCGTATTGGGAATCGCCGCTTCGGGCTCCACTCCTTATGTGCACGGTGCCCTCGCCCGTGCTAAAGAACTCGGTGCGGCGACTGGCTTCTTGTTGTGCACTCCGCCTTCGGACGAACTCCGCGCGTTGCACGACGTCGTGATCGCCCCACTGGTCGGCCCGGAGGTCATCACCGGATCGACTCGTATGAAGGCGGGAACTGCCACCAAGCTCGTGCTCAACACGATCACCACAGGCGCGATGATCCGAATGGGGAAGGTCTTCGGGAATTTGATGGTCGATTTGCAAGTCACCTGCGCCAAGCTGCAAGACCGTGGAGAGCGGATACTGTGTGAGATGGCCGGGGTCACCCGAGAAGAGGCGACTGCGCTTCTCGACCAGTCCAAGGGCAGTGTGAAAGTCGCTCTGGTGATGGGCAGCCTCGGTGTTTCGTCGGATGAGGCCACAGCTCTCTTGGCCGAAGCAGATGGGCAGGTGGCCCAGGTGCTTGGGGCGAAACCATGAGCCGTAGGTTGGGCCAGGAGACTCCGGACGACGCACCCGACGACACCAAGAAGCGCAATCTGAGGTGGCTTCCCCTTGGGATCACGCTCTTCCTTTCAACGGTCATCGTTGGGGCAGCGTTCAATCCTGCTCCCCACACCGGAGGGGACAACGCGGCCTATGTCTCGCTTGCCTATTCGCTTGTTGTGGATGGGAGCTATACCGAGGCTTTCGATCCTGCAGGCCTGCCACATACGAAATACCCACCGGTCTTTCCAGGATTGCTGGCCGTGCTCGTTCTCCTTGGGGCTCGGACATGGGTTGCTCTGAAGCTGGTCACGGCCGCGTCCACTGTTGCCTGTGTGGGCTGTACGTATTTGTGGGCTGAGCGACGTCTTGGAACGCTCGCCGCTATGGGAGTCGGGATGGCCTTGGCGGTTTCCTCAGCGGTCGTCTACTACAGCCATTGGATTCTGTCGGACCCTCTCTTTGTCGCTTTGACCGTGGCCGCACTCTGGCTCCTGGAGTGGTCGGAAGAAGAAGGCGCGCCAAGGGCGGCGCTGGTCGGCGGAGTGGTCGCGGTCGGACTCGCATACTTCACTAGATCCGCGGGACTCCCTCTGTTGGTAGCGCTCGTCGCGTGGCTCGTGCTGCGGAAGAAGTGGAAGGCGCTCGGGGCCAGCACGATCGCCCTCGGAATTCCGGTGCTGCTGTGGTGGCTACGCGGACGTGGAGAGGGAGTAGGTGACTACGGCGCGGAGCTATGGATGGTCGATCCCTATCAGCCCGCACTGGGGAATGTTGACGCCGCTGGGCTCGTGGGCCGCGTGGTTGCGAACGCTTGGGGATACGTCAGCCTACACGGACCTGCTGGCATCCTTGGCGTGCGGGACGGGGGAGCGGTGCTCCTGTTTGGTGTCGTGCTGACAACGTTGGCGCTGGCCGGCTGGGTGCGGCAGGCCCGGAAGGGTATCGGAGTCACCGAACTCTTCGTGCCGCTCTATGGAGGGCTCATCCTCCTCTGGCCGGAGGTCTGGTCGGGCGACCGCTTCGCCTTGCCCCTCTATCCGGTGTTCTTTCTGTATGCTGCGTCCATGCTGCGCTTCCTTGGCGGACACGTGGGGATCTGGGGCGTGAGGGGGTTGGCCGTCGTCGCGATGGCTGTGGTCGTTCTGCCCGCAGGGAAGTCGTGGTTGTCTTCCGTTGATCAGGCGTCGGCGTGTGCGCTAGCGACGCGGGCCAACGGTCCATGGGCGTGCTACGGCCCCGGCCAGCAGGACTTTGCCGCGGCGGCTACCTGGATCGGTGAAGCCGCGCCCGACGGCTCAGTGGTTCTCTCTCGGAAGCCCAGAATGTTCTTCGTGCTCTCGGGAGTCCCGAGTAGGGTCTTCCCATTCAGTGAAGATCCCGCCGTACATCTTGCAGAAGCCGATGCCCTCGGGGCGGGTCTAGTACTGTTCGACCGGTGGGACGGACTCGCGGGCCGTTACCTGGGCTCTGCGCTCTCGCGATATCCGGAGGCGTTTTGCTCCGTGAGGACCTTCGGAGACCCGCAGGCTCCGACCTATCTCTTCGGTGTTCGCCCTGCTACCCAACGGGGAGCATCTGGCGGAGGAGGGGAAGAAGTCCGTATTGGCAAATGCCCCGACCGAACCGTCATCGGCGCTTTGGCCAATGCGGATTATTCGTCGTCGACTTCGATGCGAATTCCGTTGCTCGATGGACTCGACCCATAGAGGACGGCCAGTGCGATGCCGAACATGACGTGTTCCACGTAGGCGCGGTCGTGGGGGTCGAGGTCGTCGAGCAGCGCACCGACGATCGGCAGTTTGCCCTGCGGCGAGTGTCCGCGGAGCAGCTGAGAGAGCCCGCCCATAGGATCCACCGCGTATTCGGCGGAGCCGTACAACGCACCCTTCATGAGGGCCGGACCCGGCACCCTGGGTTCTACCACCGCTCCGTACACGAGACCTTGGCCTGCACCGACCAACATCTTCTCGCCTGTTCCTCGGTCGATAGCTCCAACGGACCTCTCTCCTTTGAGGAGCGGACCGACGATTTCGACGAAAAGTGCTGCCGCAGCGCCGGCCGCTCCAGCACGAAGCATTCGCGAGAGACCCGAGACACGCCGCGGCTTCCATCCATCCAGAGCCTTGGCCACGACCGTGCTGAGGCCGGTCGTGATCAGGTCGTCGGCTGTCGGCCAGGCCGCTGGGGAGGCACTCTTGGGGCTCTTCCCGGCCTTACGTTCCGTTGCACGCTCCGCGAATCCACGCAGAGAGCGGGTCGTAGCCGGGGGGCCGTGACGAGCTTGCTCGAGTGCGTAGCCGATGCGGTACCAGATGTTCTTTGTCGGAGACATGGTCGTTGATTAGAAAGCCTGTGCGTATTGGAAGGGTGGCGTGCCTGTCGGGGCTTATCAAGCTCCTGACGGTCATGATGCTCTCGCTCGCCTCCGTAGCACCGCTCTCGGCTCAGGTTCCCCCCGATGAGACCTGGCGTACGCTGAGGACAGAACACTTCCGGGTGACGTTCCCGGAGAGGCTCGAAGGAATGGGTCGCGCCGCCGCAGACCGTGCGGAGCGCGCCTTTGAAGAGCTGTCGAGCGCGTTCTCCGAGCCGCCGGATGGACTCATCGATGTGCTTCTTACGGACCACATCGACATGTCGAACGGATTCGCCCAGTACACTCCGTCTAACCGGATTACGGTCTATGCGCGGCCACCGGTCGACGACTTGGCACTCGGCTACTTCGATGACTGGCTCGAACTCGTCATTACGCACGAATTGGCCCATGTCGTACACCTCGACCGAACTGGCACTTGGGTAGGTGACCTCGCGCGTGGCGTGTTTGGTCGCGTAAACGCACCCTGGCCGTTCTTCCCGGCGTCCGCGGTTCCCAGGTGGGTCTCCGAAGGGCTCGCGACATGGTACGAATCTGAGCTCACGGATGCGGGTCGGGTCCGTGGCACATACCACGACATGGTACTGCGTACAGCGGCGCTCGAAGGCCGATTCGAATCGATCGGGCAGGCAGCCGGAGGCTCGCCTCAATGGCCGGGAGGGACGCGCGCCTACGCATACGGCTCACTCTTCTTCGAGCACCTGCTGGACAAGTATGGCGACGAGCGGATGGGCCAGTTCATCGAAGCTGTGGCCGGGCAGTGGATCCCGTATCGGCTGGACGCCGCCGGGAGAAGCTCGTTCGGCGTGTCGCTGTCCGATGAGTGGGCTGCATGGGCCGATCAGGCTCGGTCTGAAGCCGAAGGACTCGACAGTGAACTCACGTCACTCGGAGCGATCTCCGCGCCCGAGAGGCTGACGAACAACGCCCGATGGGGTCTGCATCCTAAGGTGTCTGCCGATGGATCCGCGCTGGTCTACGTGCGGTCGAACGCGAAGTCAGATCAGCAGCTGGTCTCGGCGAACGCAGATGGTTCGGATGACCGAACGCTCACGCGCACGAACCAACTCGCAACGTTCGACTTCACACCCACGGGTGACGTGCTCTTTGCGCAGCTTGAGTTCGGAGACCGTTACCGCGCCTTCAGTGACTTGTATCTCGTGAGCCAGAGCGGCGTGGTGACGCGCGTCACGACAGGCGCCAGGCTGACCCACCCTTCGGTTGGTGGAGACGGCTCCTGGGCGATCGCCGTGGCAGAAGGTGAGGGTACCACCTCCTTGGTGAGGATCGATCTCTCTAACGGAGAAGTCGAGGACCTCGTTGCGTCGAGTGATGGCGTCCTTTGGACGTTCCCATCGGTGTCACCGGATGGCCGCTGGATCGCTGTGACGCGTTGGACAGCGGGAGCGAATCAAGACGTGGTGATCCTAGATGCCCAGGGGCGGGTCGTAGATGAGGTCACCAGCGACCGAGCGTTGGATGGGGCCCCGGATTGGAGCGCGGACGGGAGCTACATCGTCTGGTCTTCGGATCGCACGGGGATCCTGAACGTGCTCGGCGCACCCGTGGATCCCCAGTCTGGGCAGGCAGGGACACCGGTCCTGCTGACCAACGTCCGCACCGGCGCTGCGTATCCGAGTCTCGATCCTTCTGGCGAATGGCTGTACTTCTCCGGATATCATGTGGATGGGTGGGAGGTGGAACGCGTCGCTTTTGATCCTGCTGGACTCGCGCCTGCTCCCACAGCAGATCCGCGGTTCGCACCCCGAGGGGCGCAGCCGGCTCGTGGATCCGCCGAGGGCGAGATTCAGGACTATTCTCCACTCTCGACGCTCCTCCCGACGTATTGGGAACCAATTCTGAGGCAGCCGGTCGAGACGCGCACCGTGCAGGGCGACGACGTTTTCATCCCGGGGCGTGAACTCCTTGGTTACGCCGTGGGGGCTCAAACCGGTGGTGTCGATCTCGTTGGCCGCCATGCGTATGGTGCCCTGGCGCGCATCTTCACTACCGGCGGTAAGGCGGAAGGGGGCCTGTCCTACACTTACTCCGGGCTCGGGAATCCTGTCCTCGGTTTGCGTGCGTCTCAGCGGTGGGACGACGATGGACCCCGGCTGGCTCGTCGAAATGAGGGTGCTCCATTGGACACTCTTTATGTGCTCGAGCGTGAGCGTAGCGTATCGGCCTCCGTCTCGTTTTCCCGGCCGTCGTGGCGCCGCTCCACCTCACTGTCGTTTTCCGGGGGAGTCGTCTGGGAGGATCGAGAGCTTCTCGATGACGCGCTCGAACCCTCCGCTGTTTACAAGCTCAACCGCCCAGGCACGCAGCTGAGCGACTTCAGCGCTTCGCTTTATGTCAGTACTGCCCGCGGGCACTCCTTTCAGATGGGCGGTGCGCGCGGAGCCTCCCTCTTCGTGCGCGCTCGTGTCCGCAACGAGTTGAGTCTGCCGGACTCTCTTGCTGGGGCGGCCGGAAGCGATCGGTCGACGGACGAAGTCATTGGGCGAGTGCAGGGTTACCTGCCGGTGGATGGACCCGGCTTCGCCTCACACGTCTTCGCAGTCCGTGGCACCTTCGGTGTGGCCCACGGCCCCGGTGCAGATATCGGATATTTCGATGTCGGGGGCGCCTCGGGGTCAGGGGAGACCGTGACGGGTACAAATCTCTTCGGGGGTTCCCCGATCTTCCTTCCATTGAGGGGCTATCGAACGTCGATTCGGTCCGGCCGTTATGCTTGGTCGGCCTCCGCGGAATACCGTGTCCCGCTGGCCCTCTTCAATTGGGGCCTTGGCGCATGGCCGTTGCACTTCGACCGCGTTTTCGGATCGGTTTTCGCCGACGCTGGGAACGCATGGGGCCCGGATGCCTCTCCGTCCGGCTTTGCCAACGTGCGGCGCGACCCGCTTGTATCAGTCGGGGCCGAAATAACCGCTCAGGTGCTGACCTTCTATAGGGTGAGCATGCGCGTTCGAACTGGCGTTGCCCTCCCGTTGGTTGAGGGTGACGGTGCCCGTATCTATCTCAGAATCGGGGTTCCGTTTTAGGGAATCCCCTCTGTGGGACTGTCGCGGAGTTGCACATCCGGTCATCGTGGGCCATGTTGCCGAACAAAAACCGAAGATCGAGCGGTTTTGAGTCGATTTCGTGTGTTTTGCCGTTTTCCCTTGACCCCAACATATTGCGCTCGTACTATGGTCACTGCCCAACATATAGTGGGGTCGAGGGGTTTTTCCACACAAAAAAGCGCGACGGGGTAGGGTTTCCGCCGTTTTTCAACTCTTCTATACAGTGTTTTCCACCAGTTCTTCCACAGGAGCCTTGCCGCCTCATGCCGCGTGTCCACCAGCCTCGCCCCCCCCGCGATCCCCAGATCTTCGACGACGTCCTCCCAGAGGATCTACCTATTGCGGAGCTGACTGAAAACGCACGCATCGTGCTCGGAAAGCGCTATCTCAAGAAGGACCCCGAAGGCGTCCCGATCGAGGAGCCCGAGGTGATGTTCTGGCGAGTGGCGCGCACTATCGCTGATGTCGACGGTGGGTACGGCGCGTCTGAGGCTGTCGTGGACGAGGTCGCACGCCAGTTCTACGACCTGATGATCAACGGGAAGTTCGAGCCGAACTCTCCGACGCTCATGAATGCGGGCCGACCGCTCGGGCAGCTGTCCGCCTGCTTCGTTCTTCCGGTGGAAGATGCGCTGTCGAACGGCCAGGACGGGATCTACGACACGCTCAAGTCCATGGCACTCGTGCACCAGTCCGGCGGTGGAACCGGCTTCGGCTTTTCGCGTTTGCGCTCGGAGGGTGAGATGGTCCGGTCTACGATGGGTGTTGCCTCCGGCCCGGTGTCGTTCATGAAGCTGTACGACGCGAGCACGGATGTGGTGAAGCAGGGTGGTACGCGGCGTGGTGCGAACATGGGCATCTTGCGTGTCGACCATCCCGATATTCGGTCGTTCATCATGTGCAAGAACGACACGACGCAGATCACGAACTTCAACATCTCTGTCGCGATCACAGACGCCTTCATGGACGCAGTTTCCGCGGGCGCCGAATACGACCTCGTGAACCCCAAGACGGGTGAAGTCGTTGGGCAGGAGAACTCCAGCGAGATCTTCCAGATGATCATTCACGGTGCGTGGCTCACAGGTGAGCCGGGCACCTTTTTCATCGATCGCGCCAACGAGTACAACCCGGTTCCGGCGCTAGGCAGCTACGAAGCCACGAACCCGTGTGGTGAGCAGCCGCTCCTTCCCTACGACGTGTGTAACCTGGGTAGCGTCAACCTGAGCAAGTTCGTGAAGGACGAAGCCCGCCCTGGTGTGGATCCCGACGAGGGCATCGACTGGGAGGCGCTTCGCACCGTCATTCACCTGTCGACGCACTTCCTCGACAACGTGATCGACGCGAACCGTTATCCGCTTCTCGAAATCCACGACCTCGCTCAGAACATTCGCCGGATCGGTCTCGGTGTGATGGGCTGGGCCGACATGCTCGTGCGCCTCGGCATCGCGTACGACTCCCAAGAAGGTGTGGACCTCGGTCGTAAGGTCATGGAGTTCCTGAACGAAGAATCTCGTAACGCATCTGAGAAGCTGGCGGAGACGCGTGGCGTCTTCCCCGCGTGGGAAGAGTCGATCTGGGGAGCTGACAAGGCTGCAGTGAGGGCGGACGGGTTGCGGATTCGGCCGGAGCGTAATCTCCGCAATTGCAACCTGACGACGGTGGCTCCGACCGGGACGATCTCGATCTTCGCCGGCTGTTCTGGAGGCATTGAGCCGCTGTTCGCAGTCGCGTTCATGCGCAACCAGGCGGGTTCGCTCATGCCTGATGTGAACCCCGACTTCGTACGCATGGCTCAGGAGGGTGGTTGGTATTCTGAGGAGTTGATGGAGAACATCGCGAACGAAGGACACATCCACTTCGACAAAGTACCGGAAGACATTCAGCGGATCTTCCGCACCGCACACGACATCCCGCCTGAGTGGCATGTACGGATGCAGGCTGCGTTCCAGGAGCACTGCGATTCAGCCATCTCGAAGACGACCAACTTCCCGCGTGAAGCAACGGAAGAGCAGGTGCGCGAGATCTATGAGCTCGCCTTCGGTCTTGGGTGCAAGGGCGTGACCGTCTATCGCGACGGTTCTCGCGAAGGTCAGGTACTGTCGACAGGAAAGACCACTCAGGCCGATGTGTCGGATGAGGTCGCGGCCGACATCTCTGAGCTCGAGCACGCCTTGGCGGATGCCCGCGAAGAAGCGCACAACCTCCGCATCGAAGTGGAGCGCGTGAAGCACGAGCTGCAGGATCAGGACGTGACCCGCGGTGCCGCGCGCCACAAGCGTCAGCGCCCCGCTGCGCTCCGTGGGTTCACCATGAAGATGAACTCACCGCTCGGTGACCTCTACGTCACCATCAACGAAGACGAGACGGGAAGGGCCTTCGAGGTCTTCTGTACCTTGGGTAAAGCCGGTGGTGCTGCCATGGCTGATGCCGAGGCGATTGGCCGACTCATGTCGTTGGCGTTGCGGTCCGGCATCCCGATCACACGGGTGAAGGATCAGCTCAGGGGTATTTCGTGCGACCGTGCGGTCGGCCTCGGACCCAACAAGGTGCTGTCCGTGCCTGATGCGGTTGGACAGGCCATTGAGCGTTACCTGATGGAAAAAGAAGGGATTCAGGAGGCACTTCCGCTGACGGCGCCGGCCCCCGCAGCTGGAGGCACTCAGCCAGAGGCATCGTTGTCGTATGACTCCGGTGCCCAGCTTTTCGACATGGGCACCTGCCCGGAGTGCGGCACAGGCCACCTTGCGTTCGAAGAAGGCTGCAAGAAATGCCACGTCTGCGGCTACTCCGAGTGCGGTTGATACGGATGCGATAGCATCGCATTAGGAGCACGAGAGGCCCGTTCGGTTTGCCGGACGGGCCTCTTCTTATTTTGATCCACGACTGGCGAGCTTCCGGGCAGGCGACGTAGGCTGTGGCTCTGAGCCCAGCCCTCTTTGGATTGAAGCCAATGCGTCTCGGTACGAGTGTCAGAATCTGTCTCGCCCTGCTGGTTGCCGTGTCGCCGGCAAGTGTCGGAGCACAGCAGACGGTCGTCGTGCGTGCAGCCACCGTCTTGGACGGTCGTGGAGCAAAATGGGCTGACCGCGACGTCGTAATCCGCGACGGTGTCATTGTCGCGATCGAGGCAGGCGGCAGTGTGGCAGGCGATGTCCGTTACGACCTGGGCGACCTCACCCTGATGCCTGGGCTCATCGATACGCATGTGCATATCGGGTGGCACTTCGATAGAGAGACGGGCAAGACACACAGCGGCAGGGTAGAAGAGACCGCAGAAGACGCGGCGCTCTATGCAGCGGCCAACGCCTGGCAGACACTCCGTGGCGGTGTCACAACGGCCCTGAGTCTGGGGGCTGGTGTGGACATTCCGCTGCGAGAAGCGATTGCCTCGGGCGCAGTCCCAGGTCCCCGCATTCTGAGCTCGATCCAGGCCGTGACTGCCCGGACCGGCTCTCCAGCTGAGATTCGTCAGCACGTGGACCGCATGGCCGAACTAGGTGCAGACGCCATCAAGATCTTCGCTTCGGGCAGCATCAGGGACGGTGGTGTCCCGACGCTGTCCCAGGCTCAACTCGATGCCGCCTGCGGTCGCGCATCCGAACTGGGGCTCCGCTCCTACGTGCATGCCTACGACCCCGAGTCCGTGCGGCGCGTCGTGTACGCAGGCTGCTCACAAGTGGAGCACGGAGCGCTTCTGGATCGGCCGACTCTCGAGTTGATGGCGGAGCGGGGTGTCTACCTCGATCCGAACATCGACTTGGTCTTCCGGAATTATTTCGAGAACGCCGAACACTTCGTCGGCGTGGGGAACTACACCGAGGAGGGCTTCGCGCAGATGCGTCGGGCCCAGCCGTTGGCCCTCGAGGTGTTTCGTCAGGGACTGTCCGTGCCTGGACTGAAAATGGTGTTCGGCACAGACGCGGTCGCCGGTTCACATGGGCGGAACTACCAGGAACTCGTGTACAGAGTCGAGGAAGGTGGGCAGAACCCCATGGATGCGGTTGTGTCGGCCACCTCATTGGCGGCAGGAGCCATTGGCTTGGAGGGGTCGGTCGGTTCGCTCGTAGAGGGTTTTGCGGCGGACCTAATCGCCGTTGACGGTGACCCATCCGAAGACGTGGGTGCGCTCGGTCGGGTGCGGTTCGTCATGCGAGCTGGCCTGGTGTATCGGAACGACCCCACGACACGTCGATAGCCGAGGCCCACCCACGATGAAACGCTTCCCGCTCGCTCTTACTCTCGCCGCCGCGTCGTTCGGTTGTTTGGATGTGGGTGCACCTCCAGGGCCCACTCCGGGCAGTCCAGAGTTCGATGGCGAACGTGCGTTCGCCAAGGTCGAGCGGCAGGTCATGTTCGGCCCTCGGATTCCAGGGACCGCGGGACACGTCGCCCAGCTGGAATGGATGACGCAGGAGCTAGCGTCACTGGCGCCCGACCTCGTCGTCGACACGTTTTCGTACGTCACGACGTACGACGATTCGCTGACCCTCGTGAATCTCACGGCACGTTTCCTTCCGGAGATGGAACGACGGATCTTGATTCTCACGCACTGGGACACGCGGCCCCAGTCGGACCAAGGAGCGACGCAGGCCGAGCGGGATATCCCGCCCCCGGGCGCGAACGACGGCGCTTCGGGTACGGCCGTGTTACTTGAGCTCGCCAGGCTTCTAGCCGAGAATCCGCCGCCTCTCGGTGTCGACCTGCTCTTTGTGGACGGGGAGGACTACGGCCCTGATGCGGTGGACATGTTCATAGGGGCCCGCCACTACGCTGAGTCGCTCGTTGGCGGAGACCTGCCCGGGGCGCGACCCATGTACGGAGTCTTGCTCGATATGGTGGGTGACCCCGATCCCAGTTTTTTGGTCGAGCCCTATTCCCAAGAGGCCGCGAGTGTCGTCGTGAGCAAGGTCTGGAGGGCTGCGGCCCGTCTGGGTCACGCGGACGTCTTTCCGGAATCGCTCGGCGTCCGCTTGAATGACGATCACGTCCCTCTCATTCAGGCGGGCCTTCCAACTGCCAACGTGATCGATTTCACTTATGGTGGACCCACCAATCCGTTCTGGCACACACCCAACGACTCGCCCGAGAACGTCAGTGCGCGGACCCTCGGAATCGTGGGGCAGGTCGTAACGGAATTGATTTACTCTGGAGGATGATCCACCCATGACTGACTCTTCGACCGTCAAGGTCGCGGTAGTACAAGCGGCGGCATGCCCATTCGACACCGAGGCCGCTGTAGCGAAGGTGTGTGCGATGACGGCAGACGCCGGCTCTCAGGGGGCGGATCTCGTGCTCTTCCCCGAAGCTTATGTGGGTGGATACCCGTGGGGCTTGGCATTTGGCACCGTGGTCGGTGGCCGCTCTGAGCCAGGTCGGCGCACCTTTGGTCGGTATCATGCCGGGGCCATCGATGTCCCAGGACCAGAAGTGGATCAGATGTGCGGGGCCGCAGCCGAGGCGAATGTCTTCTTATGTGTCGGGGTCATCGAACGAGACAGCACATATAGCGGAGGCACCCTGTACTGCACGCTGCTCTACATCAGTCCGGACGGCGAGCTCGTCGGCAAGCACCGGAAGCTCAAGCCCACCGCTGCGGAACGACTGATCTGGGGTGAGGGGGACGGCAGTACGCTAACCGCTATCGATACCCCACTCGGCACCATCGGAGGTCTGATCTGCTGGGAGAACTATATGCCGCTCGCGCGGATGGCGATGTACGGCAAGGGGGTCGAGATCTATCTGGCCCCAACCGCAGATGCGCGCGATGGATGGCAGTCGACCCTTCAGCACATTTCGCTCGAGGGGCGCTGTTTTGTGCTCGGATGTAACCAGTTCGTCCACCGCGACATGTATCCCGACGATCTCGAGATCAAGGACGAGTTGAACGCCTGGCCTGAGACGTTGTGCCGAGGAGGGTCGGCTATCTACGACCCCCTAGGGGAATGCCTGGCGGGGCCGCTTTGGGACGAAGAGGGCATCTTGATGGCTGAACTCGACATGACTGCGATCGGCCGAGCGAAGTTCGACTTCGACGTCACCGGCCACTACGCGCGGCCCGACGTTTTCTACTTGGATGTAGATGAGACCGAACATCCTCCTGTAGGCTGATCTGAGGGAGATGCGAAATCCGAATAACGGAATACTATTCCTTTTATGCGTATAAGTATGCATATTCTCCGTTCACCGTTTCCCCGTGAACACCGAGAGTACGATCATGAGCACAGCCACAGTGACCAAGACGGAGGTCCTCCTTACCGAGGTCGACCAATTCAGCGCGCATAACTACCACCCGCTCCCTGTTGTGCTTGAGCGAGGTGAAGGCTCTTGGGTTTGGGACGTCGAGGGCACACGATATCTCGACATGCTCAGCGCGTACTCAGCGGTGAATCAGGGTCACCGGCACCCCGCGATCATTGACGCTGCGGTTAAGCAGATGGGGATGCTCACGCTGACCTCTAGGGCGTTTCACAACGACCAGATGGGTCCGTTTCTGAAGATGTTGTGCGACGTGACGGGCTTCGAAAAGGCGCTCCCGATGAACACAGGTGCCGAGGCTGTCGAGACCGCCATCAAGATGGTCCGGAAGTGGGGGTATAAGGTGAAGGGCGTTCCGGAGGGGAAGGCCGAGATCATCGTCTGTGAAAACAACTTCCATGGGCGAACCACGACCATAGTTGGGTTCTCCTCGGAGGCGCAGTACAAAGACGGCTTCGGTCCGTTCACTCCCGGTTTCGTGGAGATCCCATACGGCGACGCTGAGGCGCTCGAAGCGGCCATTAACGAGAACACCGTCGGCTTCTTGGTCGAACCTCTCCAGGGCGAGGGTGGGGTGGTCGTTCCCGCAGAGGGGTTCTTGGCCAAGGCGCGCGAGGTGTGCTCCACCAACAACGTGGCACTTATCGCGGACGAGATTCAGACGGGCCTCGGTCGTACAGGCAGGATGTTCTGTTACGACTGGGAGGGCATCCGCCCCGACGTCCTAATCGTTGGAAAGGCGCTCGGTGGTGGAGTCTATCCGGTCTCCGCCGCGATCGCCGACGCGGAATTCATGGATATGTACACACCGGGGGATCACGGCTCGACCTTCGGCGGGAACCCGCTCGGGGCGGCGGTTGGACTCGCCTCGCTCGAGGTGATTCTCGACGAAGAGTTGGCAAAACGCTCGGACGAACTTGGCACTTGGTTCATGGACGAGCTCCGTAAGATCAATTCTCCCCACGTTGAAGAAGTGCGAGGGAAGGGATTGATGATCGGGGTGGTCATCAAGGAGTCGAGCGGCACCGCGCGCCCGTACTGCGAAGCGCTCCAGGCCCGCGGCATCCTGGCCAAGGAGACGCACCACCAAGTGATCCGCTTCGCGCCACCCCTGACGATCTCCAAGGAGGATCTAGAGTTCGCTCTTGGGCACGCTAAGGAAGTGCTAGCGTAAGGTCTCCTGCGGGGAGACCCGTCGGGGCTTACGAAGGGGTCGTTCGCGGGGTCCGGGTCCCGGCGTCCACTGGTCACTGTGTCCGGTGTTCATTGGGGCTCGCCCGCTCGCTATGCGAAGCGGAGCTTCGATACCCCTTCGTAACCCCCGACGGGCCTCCCCTCCGGCGTGAGGGTCACGGGGATCACGAAACTCGGTGGGGGCACATACCCTTGTGACCCAAAGAGCGAGTGGGCGGGAGTGTGTGCGCCCCGCTAAGGGGTATCGAAGCTACGCTTCGCATAGAGAACGAGCACAAGATCCGCGGTACCGCACAGCAAGATCCCGGAAGAACCCACGGACGCCCGCGATGAAGGACCGAGTGAACGACCCCTTAGTGGGGCGCGCGCACTCCCGCCCACTCGAACCCACCTACCATTCGATTGAGCCCTGTTTCGTCGTGTCGATGCCTTTACCGTCGCCGTCACCGAGCAGAACGGTTTCGATCTGCTCGTACAGGAAGGCGCGCGCCTTCTGGTCTCTCGGGTCGAGCCCGTAGTGGTTGATCAGCGAGGTCTGGTGCTGAAGCCACTCCTGCCAGCAATTGGTACAGATTTGGTTTGCGATCCGTTCACCTAGTTCGGTACGGAAGGGAGCTTTCGCGAGCTTCGCTGCATCCGCTCCGCAGCGATGGCATTGGATAGTGTCGGCGCTCATTTCTTATCTTTCGAAAGTGAATCGGGACGGGCTGTACCCTACCGGTTCTTTCCGGATCCCATCATGTCCGCCTTTGGGAGGCATCTGTGCCACGTACCGTTTTTGCTGGAACCGGCTTCTACGTCCCCGAGAGAGTTGTGACCAATGCGGACCTCTCCGAGTTGATGGACACCTCGAATGAGTGGATCGTGGAACGGACCGGGATCGAGGAGCGCCGATGGGTCCCCGACGGTCTCACTGGGACAGAGATGGCCAAGCGCGCGAGCCTCATGGCGCTTGAGGACGCCGGAATGGTTGCCTCGGACGTCGATGCGATCGTGTTGGCCACGCTGACCCCCGACGTATTCTTTCCCGGGACAGGCGTTTTTCTACAGCACGAACTCGGACTCGAGGGCGTCCCAGCGCTCGACATTAGAGCTCAATGTTCGGGCTTCGTTTATGGCCTGTCGGTGGCAGATGCGTGGATCCGTTCTGGGCAGTACAAGACCATCCTTCTCGTCGGAGTGGAGATCCAATCCACCGGACTCGACCTAACGACCCGTGGGCGAGATCTCGCCGTCCTGTTCGGGGACGGAGCCGGGGCCGCGGTACTGACCGCGACGGAGGAGGAAGGCAGAGGGGTGCTCTCGACGCACATACATGCGGACGGGCAGCACGCCCGGATGTTATGGGCTGAGTCGCCGTCGTCTCAGTCCAACCCACGCATCTCGGCTGAGGATATCGCCGCGGGTCGGCACTATCCGATGATGGTAGGGAAGGAGGTCTTCAAGCACGCAGTCGCTCGGATGCCAGAGGCCGTACACGAGGCATTGGCTGCTAATGAGTTGACCACGGAGGACATCGATCTGCTCGTCCCGCACCAGGCCAACCTTCGGATTTCTCAAATGGTGCAGCGGCGATTGCAGCTACGCGACGACCAAGTTGTGAACAACATCCAGCGTTATGGAAACACCACTGCGGCGACGATTCCCATTGCGTTGGCGGAAGCTATTCGTGACGAACGCTTGGAGCGCGGTGACTTACTAGCGCTCGTCGCATTCGGGTCCGGTTTCACATGGGGTTCCGCGCTCATTCGCTGGTAGATTATATAACGTCCTGACGACTGTTTACGCTCTTGGGGCCCCTGGTTAGTTTTTTCCGCTATCAAGTTTGACTACACAGAGATGCGATCATGGCTCTCACGAAGAAACAGCTTGCTCACCTTGAGAAGAGACTGCTCGACGAGCGGGCTCGTGCACTCAAGGCACTAGGGCTCTTTGACCAGATGGCTAAGGCCGGTCGGGAGTCGGGTGACTCTGATCTGTCCAGCTATACAGACCACATGGCGGACCAGGGCACCGAAGCTCAGGAGCGTGAAAAGGCAGCTGTCTCCGCGACGAAAGAAGGCCGCTACCTCTATCGCCTCGAAGAGGCGCTCCGGAGGTTGTTCAACGATCCCAAGCATTTTGGGGAGTGCCATACCTGCCAGGCCGAGGTCGGCTTCGAGCGCCTCGATGCCCTGCCGCATGCGCGTTATTGCATCGATTGCAAGCGGAAGGAAGAGTCGTCGATCGACTAGCCGGACTGAGATCGATACGAAAAGGGGGCTCCGGCGTTCGACGCCGGAGCCCCCTTTTCGTTCAGAGCGGCTGTGGTCAGCTCGTTAGAACCGCCAGAATTTCTTCGCCGGCCACATCGGCCTTCCAGTTTCGCACGCCGTCAATCGCCTTGAGTTCTTCAATGGAGGAGGGGCGCACCCTCGCGATCTCCAGCAACACGGCGTTGCTCAATAACGATCCTCGGGCCAGGCCCAATTCGTCGGCGCGGCGGTTGCGGACGACCTTAATTTTGTCGGCCAATTCTTCGATTTCCGGCGGCGCTCGACCCGGACCACCCCTTCGCCTCGGATAGGGGACGATTTCCTCGTCCGAGAGTTCGGTGACTGCATGGAGCCGCCGGATCAGTTCCTTCCCTTCGTTGCGGGCCAGTCCGCCGGGGAAGCCCTTGAGGTCGACCAGCTCTTCTGCGCGGCGTGGTGCGAGCGCGACAGCATCGATGAGTGGGCCGTCTCCGACTACACGAAACGTTGCGCGGTCACGGCGCTTCGCGATCTCATCGCGCCACTCGACTGCTACCCTGATGGCGTGTACTTGCCTGGGATCAAGATCTCTGGCGCCTTTGACGCGCGCCACTGGATCCACGGGCTCGGATACCTCTTTGGGTGCCACTGCCGCCGCTTCCAGCGCGCGGCATTCTTCCTGCGCCCATGCGGTCCGCCCAGCGACTTCCAACTCCGCCGCCATCTGGGATCGTAGTTCCAACAGGTACCTCGTGTCGCTCGCAGCGTAGTCCAGCATTCCCTCTGTGAGTGGACGCTCAGCCCAATCCGCGCGCTGATACTTCTTGGTGAGCTTCACGTCGAAGCGCTCGGCCAGTTGCGCGGCCAATCCGAGTCCTTCGAGTCCTAACATCGACGCCGCGATCTGTGTATCGAAGAGCCCACGCAGCGTGATGCCTAGGTCTCGATCGAGTAGACGTAGATCGTAGTCAGCGCCGTGCATGACAACCTCGATCTCCGGATCTTCTAGAACCGTCCTAAAAAGATCCGAAGCGTCGAACGCGAGCGGGTCGACGATGTACGTCGCCCTCCGAGTTGTGACTTGAAGCAGGCACAAGCGATCCGAATAGCGGTGGAAGCCAGCAGCCTCACAGTCGAGCGCGAACTGGGTCACTCCACTGAGGTCGTCGGCGAGTCGTTGGCTGTCGGACTCGCTTTGTATGTGGATGTAGGTCATGCGCCTTCGGGCGCCTCGTGGTCACAATGTGAAGGAGGGCCGAATAAAAGCGGGGGTGTCCGTACGGCGCCACCCCTCACAGCACGCGTGCACTCGCTTCTAGGTGTTGCCCGCCCTTGGGGTCGCGACCACAATTCCTATCCATGCGGCTGAACGGTCGCTCCCCACCACCTCGTGTCGAGTACATGCTCCGAACCAAGGTCGTTTGTACGCTGGGCCCGGCGACTTCCTCGCCGGACACCGTTCTCTTGATGGTCGAGCGGGGTTTGGACCTAGCCCGGGTGAACATGTCCCACGGTTCTCGGGAAGATCACCGGGCCTCTATTGCTGCGGTGCGCGCCGCCTCCGAAAAGGTCGGGCGCCCGGTTGGGGTCATGGTCGACCTGTCCGGACCCAAGATCCGTGTGGGGGAACTGCCGGTTCCTATCGATCTGGTGGCCGGTGAGATCGTCGTGATGGCTCCTCAGGCCGTCGCGACCGGGGACGAGATCCCGACTACGTACGAACCGCTGGCGAGTGAGATCCAAGAAGGCGACGCTGTCTTGCTCGACGACGGGAACTTCGAACTCCGCTGCGTCGGTACCACCGGGGACCGGACCCGACTGGAGGTCGTGCGCGGTGGGCTTCTAAAGCCCAGAAAGGGCATCAACCTGCCCCTCGTAAACGTGCAGGCTCCGTCCCTGACGGAGAAAGACCTGTCGGATTTGGACTTCGCGTTGGAAGAGGGCGCCGAGTACGTCGCGTTGTCCTTCGTGCGTTCGGCCGACGATGTGATCGACCTGAAGCGTCGGGTCGGTGGACGAGCCCTCGTCGTGTCCAAGATCGAGAAGGTACAGGCGGTTCGCGCGATCGAAGAGATCCTATCGGAGACCGACGCGGTTATGGTGGCGCGCGGGGATCTGGGCGTGGAGCTCCCGTTCGAACGAGTCCCGCTCGCTCAGAAACGCATCATCCAACTCTCCAACTATTACGGGCGTCCAGTGATCACCGCGACTCAGATGCTCGAGTCCATGATCGAGAACGTTCGTCCTACGCGCGCTGAAGCATCCGACGTCGCGAACGCGATTCTCGACGGAACGGACGCGGTGATGCTCTCCGGAGAGACCGCGATCGGGAAGTATCCGCTCGAAGCGCTGGATGCGATTGTGAGCATCGGCACCGAAATCGAGAGAAGCGGCTTTCTCGAACGCGGTCCGCGGTATCTCACGCACCCAGGTTTGCATTCGCGAGGCGGTGCTTCGCCGCGTGAGCACGCGGTTGCGGCGGCCACGGTCGACGCCGTCGCTAGGGTCGGGGCCCCAGCGATTATCGTGCTCACGAAGTCTGGCTTCTCCGCCCGTTTAGTTTCGTCTTACCGACCCTCGGTTCCTATTTTTGCCGTTACCCCGGATCCACACACGCACCGGCAATTGTCGGCCGTTTGGGGGGTCCGGCCGGTATTGGCTGCCCGAGTCGACATGTTGTATGAGCGTCAGTCGGCCTTCGGGCGACAGGCAGTGATCGAAAGTGAGGTCGGCGAGCCAGGTGCCTCGGTTCCGGTGACCGCAGGATTCCCGTTCTACGAGTCCGGTTCGACCAACACTATGCGCCTCGAGCGCCTCTAGCCGTATGATGCGGCGCCCTCGGATCTCGTAGCCCCGTGAGATTGACCTTTCTTGGGACTGGCACCTCGTTCGGCGTACCCGTGGTCGGATGCGACTGTCCGGCTTGCTCGTCCACGGACCCTAGAGACCATCGCACCCGTCACGGAGCTTTGGTAGAAACGGACGGTGGGTCTTTGCTGGTCGACACACCTCCGGAGCTCCGCCTCCAACTGATTGCCGCCGGGGTGTCCAAAGTGGACGCGGTCTGGTTCACGCACATTCACGCGGATCACGTGCACGGCATCGATGACCTACGTGTGTTCACCGCCCGTCGCGGTGACGTAGACGCCTACGTTGCGTCTGAGTATCGGGAGAAGATTGCCCGATACTTCGAGTACATCTTCGACGAAGCCGTTCAGGCCGCGCCTGGGAGCTCTATCCCCAGTGTGAAGCTGCACGAGGTGGAAGAGGGGCGCCCTGTCGGCATCGTGGGTGAGAGCTTCATGCCCCTGTTAGTCCCCCATGGCCCGACGAACGTTTACGGATTCAGAGTCGGCAAACTCGGCTATATCACAGACGGAAAGCGTCTGCCTCCGACGACCCTAGAAGCTCTGAAGGGGGTCGACGTCTTGGTGCTGAACGCGCTTTGGTTCGGACGGCCTCACCCTTCGCATTTCAACATCGAAGAGGCGATCGAGGCTGCTCGCGAAGTAGGCGCGGAGCGGACCTATCTGACGCACCTTACGCATCGCGTCACACACGCTGAACTGGAAGAGCGGCTGCCTGACGGTGTCATGGCCGCCCACGATGGACTCATTGTAGAGGTGCCGTCATGACATCGATCCGGATCGATTTCGGAAATCTGATGTCGCCACAGACCGAGGGTGGGGTATCTCCCGACTTGCTTCGCGGTGACATGGCTGAGCGGTTCACTGCAGCGATGGTTGATGTTGCAGCCCAGCGCGAAGCTGGAGTGCTCGGCTTCCTCGACCTGCCTTATGCGGCGGACCACGTCGCGCAGGTAAAGGAATTGGCCGATGGGTTTGGGCAGTGGTTCGAGGACGTTGTGGTGTTGGGCATCGGAGGGTCGGGCCTGGGCGCGACCTCGCTGAGGGACGCCCTGTTGGGACCCTTCTGGAACTCGAGGTCTGACGAGGCACGGGATCACTATCCCCGGCTACATGTCGTGGACAACCCGGATCCGTACACCCTGCAGGCGCTGCTCAATCGGGTCGACCCGGCGCGGACTCTCTTCAACGTCATCAGTAAGTCGGGCGCGACGGCGGAGACGATGGCGCAGTATCTGGTCGTGCGAGACCGGCTCGATAAGGAAGTGGGCTCTGACAAAGCGCGAGGTCATTTCCTTTTTACCACCGATCCCGAGAACGGGGCGTTGCGGCAGATCGGTGATGCCGAAGGAATCCCGATGCTCCCCATACCCAGTAACGTGGGCGGGCGTTTTTCGGTTCTGTCCGCCGTCGGGCTGCTTCCCGCCGCCGTAAGTGGTGTGGACATCGACGCTTTGCTTGAGGGCGCTGCCCAAATGGAGGAGCGCTGCCGCTCGACAGACCTCGCATCGAACCCGGCAGGCATCCTCGCCAGTCTGCTTCATCACGCAGACACAGAGCAGGGCAGATCAGTCCATGTTCTCATGCCTTACGCGGACAGACTTCGTGCCGTGGCGCTCTGGTTCCAGCAGCTCTGGGCGGAGAGCCTTGGCAAGACGCAGCGACTGGACGGCACCAACAAGCCCACCGGCCCGACTCCGCTACCTGCACTGGGGGCGACGGATCAGCACTCCGTGTTGCAGCTGCTCATGGAAGGTCCGCACGACAAGGTGGTGCTGTTCGTAGACGTCGATGACGCCGAAGCCGACGTCACCATACCGGGCCGGCATCCTGAAATCCCGGCGCTTGACTACCTTGGCGGGCACTCGCTGGCCGAACTCCTGACCACAGAGCGACGCGCCACGGCAGAGGCGCTCCGAAGAGAAGGGCGACCGAACGCGACGATCGTCCTCCCCAAGATCGATGCCTTCGCTCTGGGACAGCTGTATATGCTCTTCGAGGTCGCGACGGTGATCGCCGGAACTCTCTATGGCGTGAACCCGATGGATCAACCTGGCGTTGAACTGTCGAAGCTGCTCACATATGGTCTGATGGGCCGTGAAGGTGTCGCGGTACCAGAGATCGCCGAGCCGGACCCAGACTGGGTGGTATGAGACGTGCAACTCGTGGTCCGACCGGTAGATAGCCTTCAAGGGCGCCGTTAACTTTCGAATACGAGCCACCCTAGTTCGGGTGAGCGGATGAGACGTTGGGAGGTAGACCATGCGTGACCACGACGAACAACCCTATATCGTCATTGAGCGGGACGGCGGAGGCGGCCAGATGGGCTCCTTCGTGATCGGTGCCCTCGTCGGTGCGGGTTTGGCCCTTCTATTTGCCCCCAAGTCGGGTGCCGAGACCCAGGAAGAGCTCAAGGAACGCGCTCGCGAACTGCGCAGCACCGCAGAAGACCGTATGAAGGATGCTCAAGCTCAGTTGGAAGAGCGCCTCGATACCGCCCGTGAGGGTGTCCAGGATCGACTCGAAACTGTGAAGCGGGCTGTGGACGCGGGGCGCCAGGCTGCTGAAGACGCGCGCGGCGATCTCGAAAAGAAACTCGAGACATCGAAGGCCGCTTACAGAGCGGGTGTCGATGCCGCCCGTGATACCGTGGGCGCCGGGGTTGAGGAGCCGGAGGCCGAGGAGTAGTGGCCTCTACATCTTGCGGATGGGCCCAACTCGCTAGGAGCCTTTAGGGCTTGATGGCGGACGGCACACCCGTACCGCTGCATTACAGCCTTCGTTATCGGGTCCGCGAGTTCCTTCGCCGGCTTTGGGACAAGTCTGCAGAAGACGAGATCTTCTTCATGGCTGGCGCGATCGGGTTTAATGTCCTCGTGGCCTTGGTCCCCTTGATCATCCTTGGAGTTGGACTGACTGGTTACGTGCTGAGTGCTCGTTTCCCAGATCCCACAGACGCAGTACTGGCGCTGTTCGGGGACAATCTCCCGCTCACCGGAGGCGGCTTGGATGTCGTCGAGTCCTTGCGTGGTCCGGTAGCTGGATTAGTGGAGCAGCGCACGGGCTTCACCGTTCTCGGTGCCCTCTTCTTAATCTGGGTCAGTACTCGGCTCGTCGCGTCGCTACGCGTCGTGCTGCGAAAGATCTTCGACATCGGGCAACAGCGAAGCATCCTTCGCGGGAAGATCTTCGACGTGCAGGCTGTCATCGTCGGAGTTGTGCTGGTGACGCTCAATCTTGGCGTCACGGTCATGATCGAGACGGGCGTCAGTCAGGGCGGCGGCATGCTCGGCCTCGGCGCCAGTACGCTCTCGTGGGCTGAGAGAACCCTCGGATATGCATTGGCGCTGGTGTCCATATGGGCGCTGTTCCTTTTCGCGTATCGGTACCTTCCGGCGCGCCGTATCCCATGGTCGACGGCATGGGTCGCGGCCACTTTCTCGGCCTTGCTCCATGAGGCCCTGAAATGGGCGTTCTCCTGGTATGCGACAGAAGTCGCGAACTACGGCTCTACGTTCGGAAATTTGGCCACGGTCGCGGTGTTGTTTTTCTGGATCTATTACGGATCGATAGTGTTTATTCTCGGCGGCGAAGTTGCCCAAGTGTACACCATGCGACGAGCGAGTAGATCCGGAGTCATGAGCTTCGAGAACCGCCCATGAGACGGGCACTCATTTTGGCCCTGTTCCTTGCCTCGGCTCCGGCCGCGGCTCAGGAATCGTCACGCATGTCGGGCGGGCCCGAGAGCTTTCGCGCTGATGTGTCCGAACATGCGATCGAGGTCGATCGCCCGCTCATTGACCACGACGCACCTTACATCGTCGTGCATCTTGGTGAGAACCGAGTTTTCCTTTTCGACGGGACCCGTTCGGTATGGTCGGCTCCGGCCGGCACAGGGACCGGGTTCCGGCTCGAGACGGAGGAGCATCAGTGGAAGTTCTCCACGCCCCGTGGCCTTTTCCGGGTGCAGCGCATGGAGAAGGACCCGTTGTGGGAGGCTCCGGACTGGCACTTCATCGAAAAGGGCGCCCCTGTGCCGCCTCAGGATCACCCGTCGCGTATCATGGCCGGGATCATGGGCAATACGGCGATCTTCTTGGGCGATGGCATCGCGATCCATGGAACGAATCAGCCCGGACGGCTCCTTAACCCGAATCCTGAGGCGCGACGGGTGTCCCATGGATGCATTCGGCTCACCAACGAGTCAGCCCGAGAACTCATGCACCTCGTCGACGTCGGAACTCCGGTGTTGATCTTTTGATGTGCGTGCGCCCTGGGATGGCCCGCTAATGGCCACGGACAGGGGCGACTCCGGTCGAAAGAGTGTGGCGCGGAATCGGAAGGCTCGCCATGAGTTCGAGATCCTCGAAACCTTCGAGGCCGGCATCGAACTCAAGGGTCCTGAGGTGAAGTCGATTCGTGCCGGTCAGGTGTCTTTTCAGGATGCCCATGCTCGCCTCGAGGGAGGTCAGGTCTGGCTGCACAGCCTGCACATCAATCCGTACCAGCAAGCCAATCGGGCCAACGCTGACCCGCTTCGGGTCCGCCGACTCCTCCTCAACCGAGAGGAGATTCGTCGCCTCATTGGGAAAGTCGAAGAGAAGGGACTCACCTTGGTGCCCCTCGAGATCTACTTCTCTCGGAATTTCGCGAAGGTGACCATCGCATTGGCACGCGGAAAGAAGCTGTACGACAAGCGAGAAGACCTAAAGCGCCGCCAACAGGACCTCGACGCCCGCAGAGCGGTGGAGAATCGATGAGGTACGGCACGGTCGGAGCCGCGCTGGCCATTGCGGTGACCCTAGCGTGGGCCGGCCCCACGCGCGCTCAAGACGCCGCTCCCGAGGTCCGGGTGCAACGTGCCGATGGGGTAGAGGAGTTCGTATCGGCTTCGATGGAGCGCGGATTCGCGGCGTTGCAACTCGGCGTGTTCGAACGGTTGGGGTGGTCCGTAGCTGAGGTTGAGACCGCTATTGCGCTGTCGGGGCCCCACGGAGTGATCGTAACCATGCGCTTGGGGTCGCCCTTCTTCTTCTGGAACGAAGAAGTGCTTCAGCTCGCAGACGCACCGTACCGAGAGGACTCGGAGACCTTCGTCCCGCTCCAACTCCTCATCGACTTCGTCCCTCGACGGATTTCGGAGCTGTATGCGTTCGACGGTCCGACGTTCACACTTCAGGCGGCCGATCCGGCGGATTGGGGTGGCACAGTGGTGGAGACACTCTCACCAAGTGAACCGCAGACTCCCACTGGGATCGAACAGAATCCGGTGGCCGACCCTGTGGCTTCTGACAGAGACCAAGTAGTCACCCCTGAGTACGAAGGCGACCGGATCGTGATCATCGATCCTGGGCACGGCGGAGGGGACCCGGGTACGCTCGGAAATGGAGTCCGTGAGAAGGACGTCGCTCTCGGAATCGGACTGATCATGGCCGATCTTCTCGAGCGTGAGCCGGGAATCAAGGTCTACCTGACGAGGGATGACGACACCTTCGTCCCGATTTGGGACCGTGGTGACCAGGCGACCGAATGGAAGGGCGAGCAGGCGGGAGTGTTCATTTCACTTCACGCGAACGGACTCACCAATCGGTCCGTGCGGGGCTTCGAGACGTACTTCCTTTCCGAGGCGAGGACGGATCACGAGCGACGCGTCGCGGCGATCGAGAATGCTCCGCTCCAGGTTCAAGGGCAGAGCATCGACGCAGATGCCGAGCCTGACTTGGGCTTCATCCTCCGAGAGCTACGCACGCTCGATCACCAGCATTGGTCCGCAATGTTAGCCGAGTTCGTTCAGGAGGAGATGGCCAACTTCCATCCGGGGCCGAACCGTGGCGTGAAACAGGGAGTGTTCGCGGTGCTTACGAACGCCGTTATGCCGTCCGTGCTCGTTGAGGTCGGCTTCGTGACTAATGAGGACGAAGGGCCGCTGCTCGTTCAGGAACGGTTCCAGGACGAATCGGCTCGCTCCATCGCGCGTGCCGTTCTCCGCTTCTTCGAGCGATATCCGCCGGGCAGCGGCACCGGGGGACCGGGAGACGGAGTGTGATACGGACCGCAACAGCCCTCATGACGGTTTGTTTCTTCGTGAATGGGTGTGTGTACTACAACTCTATCTACAACGCAGAACAGGCTTACGACCAAGCCGAGGCCCATCGGCGAGCAGGTCGCGATTCTCTCGCGACAGCCAGCTACCAGGACGTGATCCGCAAAGCTGCGGAGGGATATCGGCGAGATCCGGAAGGCCAGTGGGCGCCGGATGCGCTCTTCCTGTTGGGCCGGGCACGGTTGCGAATGGGCGAAACTGGCGCGGCTCAGGCCGCATTTGATGCCGCGGAATCGCTAGCGGAGGAGCCCGGCGATAGCCTCGCTATTCTCGTGTACCGAGCGGTGGCCGCTGAACAGATCGGGGATCGTGAGGGCGCCCTTCGACTCGTGAATCGAGCCCTGGGTGGCCTCCCGTCCGGGCCCGCCCTGGCCGATGGGCATCTACTCCGTGGCCGGATCTTACTGGAAGAAGGTCAAAGAGACGGCGGGTGGTGGGATCTCGATCGTGCGCCGGGCATCGACGCTGGGACTCGGGTAGAGGCCGCGTTGGCCCGCTTACGATGGGCCGTCGAACTCGACGAACCGAGGCGAGCGAGCGAGGCACTTACTCGACTCCTGAATTCGAGCGAGGCGGCGTCCAGCCTCGATTCCGTGGCAGTGCTCGCGCACGCGGCCGCGCTCCAGTGGGGCCCGTCGGTCGTGGCTGACTTCCTTGCGGGTGCGGATTCCGCGGATTGGGGTCGGGTGGGTCGGGCCAGGATCCGGCTCACACGCGCTGTCCTTCTCGAACAGGCCGGCGATACCGCGGCGGCGTCACAGGCCGCCTGGGCCGTTGCTCGGGGCATCGGCGAGGGAGCAGGTGAAGCTCGGTTATGGCTCGCGAAGGTTCGTCTCGTGCGGGCTAGGGATCTCGCGGAGCTGGCCGCGGTCAGGGGCATCTTACTTCCCGCAGGGGAACAGCCCGCGGTCGAAGAACTCGTTGAGCTCATCGACGAGGTTGACCGACTGACGGCGCTCGGACTCGAAGAGTCTCTGGGCTGGTTCGCCGCCGGCGAGATCGCCCGAGACGACCTCCAAGCTCCGATCCTCTCGCGAGGACTGTTCCTGGCCTACGCCGACGCGGACCCGCGCGAGCCTTGGGCGGCGAAGGCACTCTTGGCTGCTATCGACGTGTCTCCTGGAGAGGGTGACCGTGCCTGGCTGCGTGGGCGGCTGGAGGTGCACCGCGAGAGTCCTTACGTTCTGGCTGCCCGGGGCTCTGCCGCCCCAGGGTTCGAGGCCCTAGAAGAGGATTTGGCGCTGCTCCTACAAGAGTTGAGGAACCGATGAGGCTGGAGACTGACGTTCTAGGCGTGCGGTTCCAGAATCCTGTACTCCTTGCCGCAGGGACCTGTGGCTTCGGGATGGAGTTGCAGGACGTCATCGATCTCGAGGCGCTGGGTGGTTTCGTCACGAAATCGGTCACCATGGAACCGCGCACTGGAAACCCCGCCCCGCGTGTGACCGAGTTCGGCGGCGGTATGCTCAACTCCATTGGACTCGCGAACCCAGGACTCGAGGGGACCAAACGAGATAAGCTGCCCTGGATCCGCGACAACATCCACCGGGCACAGGTCTTGGTAAGCATCGCCGGTCACACGATAGAGGAGTACTTCCGTCTTATAGAGGGGTTGGACGGGGAGGACGGATTTCTCGGTTTTGAGGTCAACCTGTCATGTCCGAACGACGCGAAGAGGGGCAGCGCACCCTTCGCGCTCGATCCAGAGGCTGTTTCAGAAATCCTCAGCGGATGTCGGGCCCGCACGGAGCGGCCCGTCGTTGCCAAACTCGCACCGAACGATCCCGATCTTGGGAATACGGTTCGGGTCGCGACGGAAGCCGGTGCGGACGCGTTGACCCTAGTGAACACCGTTCCCGGAATCCTCCTTCACGCGAGGGATGGCACACCGGAATTAGGTGCGGGGCAGGGAGGGATGAGTGGCCCGGCGCTGAGACCCGTTGGGCTGAGGGCTGTAGGCATAGCTTCAGCGGCAACGGTGCTGCCCATCGTCGGTGTGGGCGGAGTGTTCGCCCCGACCGATGCTGTGGCGTACGCCCGAGCAGGGGCTTCGCTAGTCGAAATAGGCACTGCCTCATTCGCCGCTCCACGCGCTGCGGAGAAGGTCGTGCGCGGACTGAGTAGTTGGGGGCGCCCCTCAGATCGGTGGGACGACCTGCGCGCACCACCGGAATGATCCATCCTATAGGTACGAACGACGAATTTTCATGGGAGAGGGAGGGCGTGTGGCTGAGGTAATCGTCCCACTGGACTTTGCGTCGGGTGACGAGGCCCTTGCTATGGTCGACGTGCTCGGCGAGGCGGGGACCTTCTATAAGGTTGGCCTGGAACTCTACACACGAGCGGGCCCGGCCGTGGTCACGGAACTCACGGAACGTGGGAAACGGGTCTTCTTGGACCTTAAGCTCCACGACATTCCGAACACCGTTGCGGGGGGCGTGCGCGCGGCCTCCGAACTCGGGGTTGATCTGCTCACCGTGCACGTCTCGGGGGGCACCGCGATGCTTGACGCCGCTCGGGAGGCGGCTGCAGGGCGAATCAAGATCCTAGGAGTCACCGTACTGACGTCTCTGTCCGGGGCCGAGATCGAGTCGGTGTGGGGACGAGAGATTCGGTCGATCCGTGAAGAGGTCGGCCGCTTGGCAGAGCTGGCTACGGAGAGTCGATTGGATGGGGTGGTCGCGTCCGCGCTCGAGGCGTCCTGGCTGCGTCGGCAGGTTCCCGAAGACCTTCTTATCGTTACGCCCGGGATTCGTCCGTCCGGATCGGATCGGGGAGATCAGAGCCGGGTAGCTACTCCCGCCGCCGCGGTGCTGGCTGGCTCGGACTATCTGGTCATCGGCCGTCCGATCACGCAGGCCGACGACCCAGCCGCTTCGCTGGCAGCGATCTTGAGTGAAATCGCTACGGCCGTCGAGGAATGACCGCCGCCGCAGTCGCTATTAATGATCTGGGGGATGGATGACGCTGAAGGTCCACAATACCGCGACGAGATCACTGCAGCTGTTCGAGCCTCTCAATGAGGGAAGGGCCACGGTATACGCGTGTGGACCAACCATTTACAACCATGCCCACATTGGGAATTTCAGGACCTTCCTCTTCTTCGATCTCGTGCACCGCTATCTCGAGTGGAGCGGATATGACGTCACGTTCGTCATGAACCTGACGGACGTGGATGACAAGGTGATCGAGACCGCCTTTGCGGCTGGCCTGTCCATCGCGGAGCATACCGGCCCGTTCGGAGACGTCTTCCTCGAGGACACCGGAACGCTGGGAATCCGCACCGTCGATCGTTATCCGCGTGCGACAGAGTACATCGAGCGCATGGTCACCTTCATTGGACGACTGGTCGAAGGCGGACACGCGTATGCCGCTGAGGATGGTGCGGTCTACTTCTCGATCGAGTCATTCGCTGAATACGGAAAGCTCAAGGGTATCGACACCTCGACGCTCATCGTGGGCGCCCGCGTGGACCACGACGAATACGAGAAGGAAGACGCCCGTGATTTCGCCCTATGGAAGGCCGCCACAGAAGAAGACGAGAAGGTCGGCGCTGCGTGGGACTCACCTTGGGGCAGGGGACGGCCTGGCTGGCATCTAGAGTGCTCGGTCATGAGCACAACCGAACTGGGTGACACCCTCGACATGCACCTCGGGGGCGAAGATCTCGTTTTCCCGCATCATGAAAACGAGATCGCGCAGTCCGAATGTGCGACCGGATTGCCGTTCGTCCGTTACTGGATGCATGTGAAGCACCTGTTCGTCGAGGGCAAGAAGATGTCGAAGTCACTCGGCAACTTCATCACGGTCCGCGAACTCCTCGAAGAAGGGTACGATCCTGCCTCGATCCGCCACCAACTCATCTCGTCGCATTACCGCGGTGAGCTGAACTTCACGCGTGACGGACTAAAGGCGTCCGCGGCTGCGGTTCAACGCATGTTGGATTTCGAAGCCCGGCTCGATGCCGCGGTCGTGGATGACGCGGCAGAGGCCTCGAAGCTCCCGGAGTTGGCCGAGTCGGCGCGCGGGTCGTTCCAATCTGCGATGGACAACGACTTCAATTCTGCAGATGCCATGGCTGCGATCTTCGTTCTGATCGGTGGGGTCAATGCCGAGTTGGACACGCGGGGGGCGGTGTCGTCCTCCGACCGTGATGCCGTCGTCGTGGTTCTTCGATCGATGGACGAGGTGCTCGGCCTGCTCGAAGTCGCACACGCCTCTCGGTCGGTGGATGACGACATGGCCGCGTATGTCGAGCAGAAGATCCAGGAACGTGCGGATGCGCGAGCCAACAAGGACTTCGCGACGTCCGATGCGATTCGAGACGAGCTCGCGGAGAAGGACATCGTACTCGAGGACGGAGCGGACGGGACACGCTGGAAGGTCGTCGGCTAGCCGCTTGTTCCCGCTGAGCCAAAGAGAGCTCATGGACGAAACAGAAGAGAACAGGGTAGGGGGCTGTTGCTGGCGACTACCGTGGCCATCGGACTCGTGGCCCGGGTCCTCCGTACGTAAAGGCAGCCCGCTGGGCGGTCTGTGTGTGCCATCTGCACGCAATTCGTTGACCGTTCAGGTGGCTGGGTTACGTTTTCACCAACGAGTGCTGGCGTAGCTCAACTGGTAGAGCAGCTGATTTGTAATCAGCAGGTTGGGGGTTCGAGTCCCTTCGCCAGCTTGTGGCCCGTCCGCCGAGCAGGGCCTCGGATGACCTGTAGTTACGGTGCGTTCCGGGGGTTTACGCCTCCTAGGGGGTCGGTTACCTTCCATAGCTTGACCGTAAAAGGCCGCTCCAGGTGCATGGGGCGGCTCTTTTCCGCGTTAGCTGGGGATGCGTGGACGGATCGAGTGAACACCCCCGAAAGGACTGTTTCGGGAAAATTTGGTGGGGTACCGAAGCGGTCAAACGGGACAGACTGTAAATCTGTTGGCTACGCCTTCGGAGGTTCGAATCCTCCCCCCACCACTGCTTCTCCGCTTGCGGAAGGCAAATGAAGTTGAAAGCTGGAGTTTGAAGCGCTGCGGGAGTAGCTCAGTTGGCTAGAGCATCAGCCTTCCAAGCTGAGGGTCGCGGGTTCGAGTCCCGTCTCCCGCTTGCAGTGTGAAGTACAGAAGTCAGCAACGCGCTCTGATAGCTCAGTGGTAGAGCGCGTCCTTGGTAAGGACGAGGTCGCGGGTTCAATCCCCGCTCAGAGCTTGCTACCCGACGTAGCAAGGAAACACACGAACCGACTCAGAGAGCGAACGATGGGTAAGGCACAATTCGAGCGGACGAAGCCACACGTCAACGTGGGCACGATTGGTCACGTTGATCATGGTAAGACGACTCTGACAGCAGCGATCACGATCACTCAAGCCAAGA